>ERZ824473.60-NODE-60-length-182296-cov-9.278571_pt1 | contig 182296 bp, 141 predicted proteins | sample MGYA00519874_ERZ824473 | MGnify/ENA primary metagenome ERZ824473 (study PRJEB31778, sample SAMEA3449151) | human gut metagenome | biome: human gut; feature: human-associated habitat; material: faeces | place: United Kingdom | collected 2010/2012 ...
ATATTTCGCTGTGCAAAACACAGGGGAGGAGGATTGAAAAGCTGCCTTTTTCCCACGCTGTTTTGTGACACTTCGTAATACTACGGGACACGGCAGGGGAGGATATGGAAATCTTACAACAACGTTGCTATATTGTTTTTTAACCCCTCCGTCCTTCGGCCACCTTCCCTATATTTCGCTGTGCAAAACACAGGGGAGGAGGATTGAAAAGCTGCCTTTTTCCCATGCTGTTTTGTGACACTCCGTAATACTACGGGACACGGCAGGGGAGGATATAGAAATCTTACAATAACGTTGCTATACTGTTTTTAACCCCTCCGTCCTTCGGCCACCTCCCCTATATTTCGCTGTGCAAAACACAGGGGAGGAGGTTTAAAATATCTTCCCAATAGTGGGACATAAATCCTTATTCTAAGAGTCGACTTTCTTATTTTCAGAATATAGGGAGGAGGGAGATTCTTTTTCCTTTATGGTCTAGTATTTTTATGTGGCGAACGGGAGCTATTTAACCTACTCTCCCTCTGCTCGTCGAAAATGAGATATTTTCGTTTTAACCCTCTCGCCCTGCGGGCACTCCCCCTATATTCGCTTACGGAAACTCCCCGTAATGTTGCGGGATAGGGCAGGGGCGAAGGTGGTGGGATTCTTGTTTGCCAAGAGAAATCTTATAGCCTTATCTGCAAAAATCATACGAAATTTCCTATCGGCCTCGGAGTAGAGGCGAAGTGTCAGATATGGTTTTTTCCCTTTTTCGGTTTTTCGGATTCACTGGGAACCTGCCGAAATCAGTAATCGTATTCGAGCGTGAAATCGTCTAAGAAGAGTACGCTACCGTCACCCCCGGTGAAATAGTCGCCATATTTACTAGCTGATGCTACTACTACGATGTAGGTGGGAATCCGGTCGGTATCTCGATATTCGAGTTCAAGAGTGAACGGTGTGTATTCGGTTACGGATTTTCCGCTGTACATATCGGCATAAGCGATAATATGCGGGTCGTTTTTGTCGAATAGTTTGCGGTCACTTGGTTTTGTGCGTATCTCGACCGGCTCGCTCCAATCCCCGAGTGCTATGAAGATTTGGCAGGTATCGGGTTGTCCGATGAGATATTTCATCTCGTCGTTCGATTTGTTTATCTCGACCGAGGTGTATTTGAAATATCCTTTTAGCCGTGTGGGACGTTGGGTAAATTGTTTTCCGAAGTTGAGCACCCCGTTGGTTCCTTCTGTACGGAGGTAATTTCCCGTGTACATATTCCCGGCAGCCAGTTTCCCGATGGAACCTATTCCTACAAACTTGGTCGCTAATTTAGCTGCTTGTCCGGTTCCCGACCAAGTGTCGTCGGTGGGTTGTGTATTGCTGTCACCCAATGTGGTGGCTCCTTTATTGCCTGTATCCCAGAAGTTTTCGCTTCCTTCGGCCCATGGATTCCAGATTTTCCCTACTTTGTTCCAATCATCAAAACTTCCGTTGGGAAGTTCGGCTGCGCTTCCGGTCGTAAATGTTATTTCGTTCCCTGTTAAGTCACCAGATACGGCTCGGCATACATAGGTCGTGTTGGCTTTCAAATGCACCATGCGAGCGGTGAAACTTCCTTTATCGTGTGTGACGTATTCGTCGGGGACTTTTTCCCATGTGCCGGCTGTCGCTTCTTTTATTTCGAATCCATTTTCGGCATCTTCTTTTCCGCTACCGTGCAGCCAAGCTACATTCGTCCAAGCATCGACCCCGTCGGTAGATATTTCGGATTCAGATGGTACGATATATAGGGTCCATTCTTCCATAATACCGTGGTATACGATAATGACTTTTTGGTATCCCAAAGAGAAATCGGTGAGTTTTTCTTTTTCGGGAGAATATGAGGTTATTCCCTGAGGGCCTAAAACGAGTTCGGTGATTTTTATGTTCGCTAAATCGATGTCTTTGTTGACATAGGCAATGGCTCTGTGATTATGGGCATCGAATACCGGCGCTCCTATTTGTCCCTCTACTCTGAAACTTCTTTCGATATTTTGGGTGGCATTTATCGTCCATGTGTAGTCTTGATAGATGGAGAGGGTCAACGTGTAACTTTTGGAGAGGTCGATAATCGAATCGGAAGGAAGATCGGATACGGCTCCTTCGGTGAGATCGAGGGTTTCGATATGTACTCGTCGCAAATCGACCGTATCGGACAATTCCATCGTTACCATGCGTTTGTCGTTGTCGATAGCGGCTGTACCGATTTGTCCGTCGGCGGAGATCCCTAATATCTGCGCTTTGATGCGAGGGTAGGGAATATCGTTCTTAATACAAGCCGATAAGAGGAGTGTACATAAAAGAGAGTATATGATGTGTATATAGTTTCGTTTCATTTTACTTCTATATGTGCAGGCACATGCCAATGTTGATGTTGAACAAGTTTATTTTGAAATCGGCTCCGCTCGATCTGCGACTTCCGGTTTCTTCGTTATTCGTCGTTTGTTTGATCGTTCCGTATCGTAATCCGGCTACTCCGAACGAAACACTGGTACTGATGTTGTTCATGATAAATACGCAGAATCCCGGATTTAACCCCAATTTGATTTCAGATGTCGTTGTTTTGGTATTTTTCAATGACTCGTCGCTCCCTCTTACAAAGCGGTTCGAACCGCTTGAAAAGGCTAATTCCGTTTCGTTGAAGAAGCCGAAGCGCTTGTTTTTGTCGATTCCGATATATGCCCTATGGAACAGAGCGGCCGAGAAGGTCTCGCCCAAATAGCGTATATCGCCCAAATTGAACATTTCATCGTCGATGTTTATATCCAAATTGTCTAAGTTTGCACTTAAATGACTGTATCCGAGTTTTATACCTATACATTCGTTGTCTTTGATGAAATAGCCTACGAATGGGTTCAGGGTAGTTATGTTGCCTTTGAAGTTAAAATTTTTGATGAAGATCAGGAGGTTATTGTCTTTACTGTCGAATTCTCCGTGCGAGAGAGTCAAACCTGCGATCCATTGCTTTTGGGGAATGAGCAGATAGTTTTTCAATCCCCGTTTGTATTTTTTTCTGCTGAGCCCATGTTTTTCGGCGATCGTATCGGGCTCGGACGTGGCGACAGAAGTGTTTCCCGGAACGATGGTTACCGTATCGGGAATGACGGTTGTCGAATCTTGCACTTCGGCATGAAGCAATATTTGTCCGGGAATGAGTATTCCTATTAAAATCAATATGTATTTTAAGTTTTTCATAAATAAAAAGCGATACCTAAACCCAAAGAAAAGATGTTGACTTTGAAGTTTGCCATGTTTTGAGACCGTTTACCGGTATAAACTTGGTCGGTGGTCTGTTTGACATGACTGTAATTAAAACCTAATAAGCCGACGTTTACCTCGATGGCCGTGTAGTCATTGAGAAATGCCATGAGTCCCGGCGCTATTCCGATATTGAAGTTGAACGAACGCTCGAATGTTCCTGTGAGAGATTCTCCCGACCCGTGTACCATTTTCGATTCTCCACCACCCAAAGAGAGTTGCAGTTCGTTGAAAAGCCCGAAGCGGCTACTGTTCCCGATACTGATGTAGTTACGCATGATCGCCATTCCCGAATAGGAGTGGCTCAGACTATACACGTTGTTCATGTCGAGATCGCCGCTTATTTTGATGGAGGCATTGTCGAGTTTCGTCAGGCTTCGTTCATAGGCAAACCGACCTCCCAATCCCAAATTATCTTTGACGATGTAGCAAAACATGGGGCTCACTTTGAATGTGTAGCCTATACCGTCCATGTTTTCGATGACGAGGAACTGGTAGTTGTCGTTGCTATATTCGGAATAGGATATGGAATTACCTACTACCCATTGTCCTTTGGGTATGAATCTATTTAATACAATACCTCGGTCGAACTCCTGAGCGTGAACCGTAGTAAGGCTTACCCCCAAAAGCAGAGATGAACATATCGCAGAGATGAGTTTATTCATAAATCAATTCTAAATCGTCGAGCCACATGGTACTACCCGTACTACCTGTAAAGTAGTCTCCGTATTTGCTGGCGGAGGCCACGATTACAATGTAGTTGGGAATACGGGTAAGAGAACGGTAATCGAGCGGAATTTCAAACTCCAAGAGACCACCGTCTTGACCTTGTGTCTGGGTTGTTAATTCTTGTTCGCCATAGGCGATTATTTTTTCGTCATTTTTATCGAACAAGTTTTTATCTTTTGTCGTGATACGTACCGGGGCATCCCAGTCTCCAAGTGCGATATAGACAATGCCTATATCTGTCGCGCCATTTGTAAGAGCATCTGTTTCGGAATAGTCTACGGTTCCCGGCGTGTATTTAATATATCCGCGAAGTTTGGACGGTCGCGAGGTAAATGTTCGTCCGAAATCGAGGATACCGTTCGTACCGTCTCTTCCGATAAACTGTCCGGTGAACAGGTTTCCGGCAGCAAATTTGCCAATACCCATGATACCAACGAATTGAGATTGTAATTTAACAGAGTATTTACCGCTGTGTTTGTAGGTCTCGTCGGGTGTAGTCACGTTTTTATTCATCGTCGCAGAACCGTGGTTCCCGCTATCCCAAAACATTTCCCCTCCTTGCGGGTATATTACCATTGCTTTGTCCGGGGTATGCCAATCTTCGAAACTGCTGTTGGGCAGTGTCGTCGCTTCTTCGGTAGTGAACGTTATCGTTTTTACCGAGGCTTGTGTTCCTGCAACGGCTTGATATTCGTATGTCGTTCCCGGTTCGAGTTGCGTTACCTCGGCAGACATACTTGTTCCCGACAGGACGGCAGGAACGGATATCCATTCTTGCGAACCGGATTTGCGATATTGGAAAGAGAGAGTTTCCGATGTTTCTTTTACCAAAGTCCCTGATAGCGTGGCTTTCTTTGCCCAGATACTGGATCTTGCCGGGGCTTCCGTAACGACTATGGCATCGGATACGACTATCGTCAAAACCTGTGTATTTTCTTTTTCATTTGTATCGACGGCTTTTATCGTGAAGATATATTCTCCGTCGGGGAGCGATTTTACAAAGTTCTCGGACAGAGTGATTTTTGCGTTCGAAAGGTCTTTATCTTCTTGATAGATGTGTTTTGCTCCGATGCCTTTGACTTGAAATTCCGTGATGATGTCTTCGGGGGCCGACAGGAAATCGATGGAATCGGCCGAGAGTCCTAAGGAGGGGAATTTTTCACAAGAAAGTTTTACATTTTTCAATTTGGTCGCGGCATTCACCCAAATCGCAGCTTCTTTTCCGCTGTTCGTTTCGTAATAAAGCGGTTGGGTTATATCGAATTTGTCTCCGACAATTTGCGGACGTTGTGTAATCACTACATTATGGGTGGAGTCTACGGTCGATTCATTTACTTTGACGTCGATGAATGTACCTCCGGTCGCTGCGTTGTCGGCGTTATAGCTGAATGTGAATGCGTATTTCGTCGCTTTAACTACGTTTTCGACAACTCCCGATTGGGTATAGTTTTTACCGTCTGTTTTTTTCCCTTCGAAACTCCATGCCAAGCTGCGGTCTTTCCCGTTGAGCATATAGTATCCTACGGAATCTACGGTAGATTCTGTAAATGAGAGCTCGCCGGTCGTAGTAAATATTTTTACTTTATAGTCGGTTACAACGTTTGCTAACTCGGGCGAGAACGCAACCGTCGCCAACGTATTTGCAATAGTACATTTCACTTCGGCCGAGGTAGTTTCTCCGCTTTGGACGGCGAAGTCGGCCGATCCTGTATAATAGGGGGTATCGAATGCCGCCGGGACAGAATCTCCGGCTATTACAAAGACATGATACTGTCCGCTTGCCAAGTTCAGTATATCGGGCATGGGGCTTTCCATATCGTAATAACGAATGAGCCCTTTACTGCTGTATATGCGGGTTTGCATGGAGGCGTATATGCCCGGGTCGATAGCACGGGAAACGACAGCCACCTCGTCGGAAACTTTTACGTTCAGCCTTACCGATCCTTCGCCGAGGGTCATGTCTTCTTCTTTACAAGCCGATAGCAGTCCTACAAGGAGCAGTCCGCAAGTAAAGTATGTTTTTATATAGCGTTTCATATTATTCTGTTACGAGTATTAATGTTTCTGTTGTCGTTCCTTGCGCGTCGGTAGCCTTTATGATAAAGTTGTGAGTCCCTGCGCCCAATAATCCTAATAACGGCATAAAGTCGCTGATGTCGAAGGTTACTTTCGATTGGTTCAAGACGTTCGAGCCAGTGGGGAATCCCAATCCTTCGATGGCTGTTTTCAAGTCGCCCGGATTTACCAAATCGAGATGCGAAGCCAATCCCATACCTGCAAGTTCGTCGGGAGTCAATGTCGGCGATTCTATATCGACTACAAGTCCTGTAAGTCCGTTCTTATCGGAGCTTGTAATATCTACGCTTACTTGTAATCCCTCGGTTACAGTGACCGGAGTCCCTAATTTTATAGTCGAGCTTGTAATCTTCGGAGCATCGGTGGGTTCGGGGTCCGGATCGGGATCAGGGTCAGTACCGGGGTCGATGGGATTGGGGTCTTCAATAACTTCTTCGTCTATCGTGACATTCCCGAAATGGTCGATTATTTCGCATGAGGCATCGAGCGTAACCGACGGTGTGACGCCTCCTGTCTCGCTTCCCGGTTCGGGTCGTTTGATATCGTAATGTATTTTACGCCATTCTCCGGCTTTTACGTTGTCTACCTGTATGCGATTGACTTCTTCATAACCGTCGATCGTACCGGAGAAGGTGGCGATAAGCAAATTGCTTTCTTCGTCGGCCCGAAAATAACCGGCACGAGATTCTTCTTTCATAAAATCGAGAGCTCCTTTTCCAACGGTAACCGATACTTTGCAGTCTTCGCCCATCAGTGTTTTTAAATCCTCGGAGTAGGAGACCGAGACTTTTATATTTTGGAGGGTACATACGAGCGTATCGATTTGTGTCACTCTGTTTTCTTCGATAGAAAAAGTTTTATCTGCATAGTAATAGGGTTTTTCCCATTCGGACGGTTGAACTTCGTGGGAAAATACTTTTAAATTATAATTACCGACGTTTAGTGTAACTATTTCGGGTGTTTCGCTGTATTTCCAATTCTTTTCGAGGGTTTCGCTTCCATTGTCCGAACGGAATATCTGTACTGTAAAACCGCCTGTGTCGACAGCCCGGCTTACCGGTTTTTTCTCGGTTTCTTTTATGTCGTTATTGGGTATGGCATCGAAAGAAGAAAGATCGAGGGTTCCGGTTTTCCCTGAAATTTCCCCGGGTTCGGAGTCGTAGGTGAGTTTCTCGCGGTCGCAAGATGTGCCTGCCAGTCCCAAGACTGCGGTCAGAGCTATGTAGAATATCTTTTTCATATCGCTATGTAGTTTATTCATAAATGAAATTTAAGTTATCTATTGTCAGAGTCGCTCCCCTCGAATTGGATTCGTATTGGGAGTAGTAGTCGGTCGTTTTTATCGTTGCGGTTTCTTCACTTTGTGAATAGGAAGCATGATTGGACGACGTAATCATTATTTTCAACAGATTGGCTTTTTTGTCGGTAACGGTGTAAACCAATGGAACTGTAAATTCGGTATAGTCTGATACTGCCGTAAGGTTAATAGTCCCGGATGCGAGTACCGTTTCTCCATTTAACAATGTTACCGAGATCACTCCGGTTTCAGAGGCATCGTTATTATCGGGAGTGTATTTATACCACCCTTTCATCGTCGAAGGTCGAGATGAAAAAGAGGTTCCTTCGTTATAAGATTCGGAATTACCGGAATAGGAGTAACTGCCTAAAAATAATTTACCAGCAGAACGATTACTCATAGAGGGAACATTTGTATTGTAATAAGTCGTATTAAAAGCTCCTCCTGTTTTGCTGGGTGTGGTTCCATTGGCATCCCATGCAACATTGCGTATTACCATTGCATTGTTTCCGTCTTGTGCGGAAAGTCCTTTGTAAATATCGGGTGTTTGTGTGCTCATTCCAAAACTGCGATATGAGCTCCAAGACAGAGTCGTATTATATGTTGAGGGAACTACAAACCATGACATTTGATTTGCCGCGGAAGTGTTACAGGTCTTTGCATTTACACTGCTCCAACCTGTGGGTTCTTGAATTGTAAAGCTGCAAGTGTTTTGATAATCCACAGGCCAAACGGAATACTTACCCCCTTGATTCATATCTTGTATCGATATTGTCTGTGTGAGTTCTTCAAAACTTCCGTTAGGTACGCCGGCTGTTGTTTCTGTCCGTATTGTACAATCTCCGTGATAATTGACATTTTCTTGTTCGTTGTTGCAAGTCCCTTTTATCTGGTAGCGTGTGTCGGGGGACAATCCCGTGAGGGTGTGAACATTGCCTTCGTGTGTAGAGGCGGCTTGGACCCATTGTCCGGTACTGTTGGTATAAAGCACAGCGTAGCGGTTCACTGCATCTTGGTATTGCGGATCGGCGGCTGTGAGTTTAACGATCGCTTTTTTTGCCCAAACGTCGTATTCTTCGGCTGATATCGTGAATTCGGGCGTGAGGACAGGAATGGAAGTCGCAGCCGTCTTTAATCCACCGGACAGGGAGGCTTCTATTTTTACCGGCTTGTTTGTGGCTTCGACGGATATTTTAACTTGGTATAGATTTTCCTCGGCCGATAGAACTGTCGAGGTACAATTTACTTTGTGGCCTTCGGCGTTAAGGTAACTGAATTGAACCAAATCGATATCGGCTCCATCGTATAATACCGGAATTATGGCCGAAGAGCTACCCACAAAAACGGCTTCGGGTTCTTGTAGGGTGAATGTTAAAGGAAGGTTTTTCACCGATAAAGAAATAGGCGATTCGCTAACTTTTCCGTACAGATCTTTTGCCGAAATAGTGAACATGTGTTGATCGCTATTGTCGATAATTTGTAATTGTGTGAATAGTTCGGTGAAGTCGATGAATCCCATTTTATTTCCAACTTTGGAGAATCCCTTGATTTTCAACCCTAATCGACGGAGTATTTCTGCTTGGTCTTCACTCATATTTATGAGGTCGATTTCTTGCGGCCACCCTTTGCTTTCGAGGCTACGGGAAGAGGTCGTAAGGGTACACCCGGCCAATCCTCCTTTGGCCGTGAGAGATATATTTACGTTTTTGTCGGCCGGATAATTAAATTCTTTTGCTTCAACCGGAACACCGGATTCAAAACCAGACAGGAGGAAAGAGGGAGCCGGAGCTACCATTACTTCATCGGATATGTCTATTTTGATAGGTTGTGTTTCGGTTGTCTCGTCGAAACTGATGTTGAGTTGAGCTTCACCGGCGTTGTTGTCGCTGATGTCGAGTTTGATTTTGTAGTGCTGACGAGCGGCTGCGTTGGGTATGGCTGCCGGTTCGAAAGTAGATTCGATCCCATTTTGTTTTTTCAAGTGGGTTTGAATCGTGATTTTCCCGGGTTTTACGTAGGCTGCTCTCGTCTCGGTTTTAGAAAATTCGATGTATTCTCCTCCGGTAGAGTGAATGGTGGTCGAATAATCGGCAAAGTATTTTTTGAAAGCGTCGGAATACTCGACGGTTACTTTTACATTAGCCAATGTACAATTGATTTCTACCGAACTATTTTCCCGGTCACGCACAGCTACCGGGGTTTCTCCGAGATAGAACGGCTTTTCGAATCCTTCTATATCGATATCTCCGTAGAAGGCACTCATCGTATAGGTTCCGACCGGTATTTTGGTAGCCGGGTCGAAATCGGCCAAACTATCCCATGCCCGAGAGAAACTACCGTCGGAAGAGACCAGTTTCAAAGCAAATTCGCTTACATCGGGATTTTCGATTGTCGAGGCTGATTCTGCTGTGGAGCGAGTTACAGGAACTACTTTATAATCGGCTGAAACTTGTACGTTGATAGCACCGTATCCGGAAGACCCTTGCTTATCCTCATTTGCGCATGATACTAACAATAGCATGGTTGCGCTATACAGGAAAATTTTTTTTAATTTCATGCTTATTTTATTTTTATTTCACCTATAAAGAGATATTAATAAACTCTTTATGAGCGACTTCATTGTGTAAATACTCTTATTTGCACAAATGAAAATCGGTTCAAAGGTATAAATTTTTTTCTTAGATGAAACAGTCAATAGAAAGTTTTGTTAAGTATAATAATATAAATTAAGGAGATATAGGAGTTTTGGGCTACAAAATCCGGGGAATTTGCTAATATTTTTTAGGGTTGGATTTTGTAAAAAATCGATTATTTTTTATTTTATAGTATTTAAATTTATTCTGTATTTTTATATGTAAAGATAGCTTTTTTCAACCCCTCCGGCCTGCGGCCACCTCCCCTATATTTTGCTGTGCAAAACACAGGGGAGGTGGTTGAGATGTATTCCCCCTATTGCTTTGCGACACCCCGTATGCGGAGCACGGCAGGGGAGGAATGTGGGTAATATCTCTGTTTTTATATTCTAACCTTTTCGTGCATTCTACCTATATAATTGTATTATAAATACCCCGCAATGTTGCGGGGTATGGTAGGGGGGGAGAGGGTGATACCCGATTTGTTACTGCCGATATTTTTTAACCCCTCCGTCCTTCGGCCACCTCCCCTATATTTTGCTGTGCAAAAACACAGGGGAGGTGGTTGAGATGTATTCCCCCTATTGTTTTGCGACACCTCGTAAGGCTACGGGACATGGCAGGGAGGAGGAAAGGTTTCCTGAATTTTGTTTCTGTTCTCGGCTTGTACTATCTTTGCAAAATGTGAAGATAGTCAAGTTTATTTTTAACCCTCTCGCTCTGCGGGTACTCCCCTCTATCTCGTTAAAGACGAACGGTGGGAGAGGGGCGATAAAAAATTGGAATATATGAAAATAGCGGTAGTAGGTACAGGCTATGTGGGCTTGGTTACGGGAACTTGTTTCGCCGAGATAGGAGTGGACGTCGTCTGTGTGGATATAGATGCCGAGAAAATAGCTCGTATAGAGCGTGGCGATATACCTATTTACGAGCCGGGGCTCGACGAGATGGTTATCAGGAATATGAAAGCCGGACGTTTGCGGTTTGCCACCGATCTATCGGCTTGTCTCGACGGGGTGGAAATCTTGTTCAGTGCGGTGGGTACTCCTCCTGACGAAGACGGATCGGCCGATTTGAGATTTGTGCTCGATGTGGCTCATAGTGTGGGACGGTATATGACCGATTATCTTGTTGTCGTTACCAAGAGTACGGTTCCGGTGGGGACTGCCCGAAAAGTGAAAGCGGCTATACAGAGCGAGTTGGATAAGAGGGGCGAAAAGATTGACTTCGATGTGGCTTCCAATCCCGAATTTTTGAAAGAGGGGAATGCAATAGCCGATTTCATGCGCCCCGACCGTGTAGTCGTGGGGGTCGAAAGCAAGCGAGCGGAGGCTTTGATGCAAAAGCTCTACAAGCCCTTCATGATCAACAAGTACAGGATTATTATTACCGATATTCCTTCGGCGGAGATGATTAAATATGCGGCTAACGCTATGCTGGCGACTCGTATCAGCTTTATGAACGAAATTGCGTTATTGTGCGACGAGGTGGGAGCCGATGTAGGGGCCGTGCGCAAAGGTATCGGAGCCGACGATCGTATCGGCAGCCGCTTCTTGTATGCCGGCTGTGGATATGGGGGCTCTTGTTTTCCGAAAGATGTGAAGGCTTTGATAAAGACGGCGGAAGAAAATGATTGCGATATGCAGATTTTGAAAGCTGTCGAACGGGTGAACGAGTCGCAAAAGGAATTGCTTTATCACCGATTGCTCCGCTATTTCGACGGGAAAATATCGGGACGAAAATTTGCCGTGTGGGGGCTTTCCTTTAAACCGGAGACCGACGATATGCGCGAAGCCCCGGCTTTGATATTGATCGATAAGTTATGTGATGCAGGAGCCCGTGTAAAGGTATATGACCCGGTGGCTATGCCGGAATGCAAGCGGCGGATAGGGAATAAGGTGGAATACGCCGAAAATATTTATGAAGCGGTTGCCGATGTGGATGCTTTGTTGATTGTAACGGAATGGAAAGAGTTTCGTTTGCCGGATTGGAAAACGGTTATCCGGTCTATGAAATCACCTGTGATATTCGACGGTCGTAATATTTATGATCCGTCTGAGATGAAAGAGTTGGGATTTGCTTATTATAGTATAGGTCGTCCGACGGTTTAAGGATTGATCTGATAAAAAAGTAAGACAGGTATGCGTCCTATTCGGGGCGGATACCTGTCTTTTTATAATAGAAAGGGGCTGAGAGGAATATCCTTCTTCGTAATGGCTGCTCCTCCTTTTACCGTTACGGTTTCGGGAATCCTCCGGAGCTCCCTTTCTGTCTATAATAACGATATGGGAGTGTTTTGGTTCAATGTGGTCGTGCTTTTATCGTGATTTGTCTTATTTTTAATTTTTTTTGTCGAAAATCTGTTTTTGAGGAACACTTTAATTGTTTGGAGCGTATCTTTGCAATGGAACAGAACTCGATAGCGGTAAGTGAGATTGTTTCGAGATGTATTGTTTTTGTAAATAAATAATGTTGTAAAGAGATTTTATTATGAAAAAATGGGTGTGCAGATTATCTATCGTATGCTGCTTGTGTTTGTTTTTTACCTCTGTGAAAGCTCAGCTTTCGTTGGGTGGGCTTGGAGACATACTGAATTCATCGACAGTAAATAAGGTTGTGAGTGCTATTGCCGGTACAGATGCTTCGTTGACGGTTGCCGATTTAGCCGGGACGTGGAAATATTCGGCTCCTGCTTGTAAGTTCGAAAGCAGCGATTTCTTGAAATCGGCGGGTGGTGAGGTCGTGGCCGCATCTTTGAAAACAAAGTTGGCGACCTACTATACAAAGGCTGGTATCACGCCTTCGCGGGTTTCATTCGCTTTTGCCGATACTACTTTTGTAATGAAATATGGTAATGCGAAATTGAACGGTCATATTGTTAAAGACGAAGAGAGCGGAAGATTCGTGGTTACATTTACTGCCGTGGGTGGTTACATTCCCATAATGGTTATGGATGCCGTTATAAACAAGAATGGCAATACGTTGGAAATGCTTTTCGATGTGGATCGATTCGTGAAGGTATTGACTACTATTGCATCGAAGTCTCAGAGTTCTACATTGAAAAGTGTCGGTGGATTGCTCGATGAGTATGAGGGTGTATTGATGGGGTTTGAACTAATGAAATAAGAAAATCATAGTATAATAAAATAAGAAGGGAGTTTTAAACTCCCTTCTTATTTTATTATATTTTAACACAAAAAGAAAAAAACGGGAAAATAGAAGACCGATCTTTTTGTCGAATGATTACCTTTGTTCCATATTATAAACTAAAAAATAAATAAAATGAAGAAATTAGTTTTAACCTTAGCTCTTGTGTTTGGTGTGTTAGCAGCCAATGCTCAGTATTTTGTGGGTGGTCAATTGGGGTTACTTTACGATGATGCATCGGAAAATACCATGATTACAATCGCTCCTGAATTCGGTTATGCATTTAACGATACTTGGACGGTTGCCGGTATGATAGGTTATACTCATATGGACAATTTCAATTCGTTTTATATCGCTCCGTATGCCCGTTGGAATTTTTGGAAAAAAGATTTTGTAGGCTTATTGGTAGATGGTGGTTTCGGTATTTCTACTCAAAAGTATAAAGGGGCGGATTCGGATACCGGTTTTGAAATTGGCTTTAAGCCGGGTATATCTTTTAATTTGACCGATAATTTCTCTTTGGTAGCCCATTACGGCTTTCTGGGATATCGTACTAAATATAACGGAAGCAGCGTGTCGGGCTTGTCTTTGAGCGGCAATGAGATAAGTCTCAGCTTGTATTATTGTTTTTAATATTTGAAACGAATCGATATTTTGACCGTCCGATTTTTATCGGACGGTTTTTTTATTCTTTTCGGTAGAATTGTAAGGTGAGAAGGTATTGTCAAACTTCTTTTTTTTGTGAGCAATTTGGGATAGGTCAGCGATGTAGGGGGAGTGCATAGGGATTGATTGTAGAATTTGAGCCCTTCTCCTTGCGGGTATTTCCCTTATATTTTCCGACATTTCCGTTGAGTTAATCCCTCCGTCACTACGTGCCACCTCCCCTATATTTTGCAGAACAAAACACAGGGGAGGAATTCTTATTGATTTCCTATTGAGTCGTAAAGAGTGGTGCTGTTTTTTTTGTTCGGGTATGAAAATCCCGCTCTATCGAAATTAGATAGAGCGGAATTTCATTTGTTGTATGGTCTTTTACTACTTTTTCAAGGCTGCTATGCTTTCTTCGAGCGATTTGATTTTTTCTTCGGCATCGGCTTTCTTTTTGCGCTCCATAGCTACCACAGCTTCGGGTGCATTTTGAACAAAGCGTTCGTTGCCGAGTTTTCCCATCACTGTTTTGAGGAATCCCTGAGCATATTTTAATTCGGCTTCGAGTTTTTTCAATTCGGCTTCTATATCGATGGCGTTGCTCATAGGAATCGCATATTCCGTTGCATGTACCCGGAACGAAGCGGCGGCAGGATCTTTTTCTTCGATTGTTTCGATCGTTGCCAGATTGGTCATTTTGGTCAATATGCAATCGTTCGAGTGATCGTGCGCGCCGATAATTTGCAGCGTGAGCTGTTCTTTATTGGCTATGCCTTTTTGCAAGCGGATCGTACGTATTCCCGCTACGACCAGTTTGGTCGTTTCGAATCGGTTTATGATTTCCATGTCGACCGGTTGGGGCTCGGGCATGCGTGCTGTCATGATGCTTTCGCCTTCTTTGCGGTCATACAGGTGTTGCCACAATTCTTCGGTGATGAAGGGCATGAAAGGATGCAACATACGGAGCAGTGCATCGAAGTACCGGAGCGTAGCATCGTAGGTTTTGCGGTCGATAGGTTGTTGATAGGCCGGTTTAACCATTTCGAGATACCAAGATGAAAATTCGTCCCAGAAGAGTTTGTATATAGCCATGAGGGCTTCGGACAGACGATATTTCCCGAACAGGTCTTTGACTTCTTCGAGCGTACGGTTGAGTTGTGCGTCGAACCATTCTACGGCAATGGCTGCCGTTTGAGGCTGGGGGAGGGTTTCATCTACGTTCCAACCTTTTACCAAGCGGAAGGCATTCCATATTTTGTTGTTAAAGTTGCGTCCTTGCTCGCACAACGCATCGTCGTATAGTATGTCGTTTCCGGCAGGGGCGGCCAACATGAGTCCCATGCGGACACCGTCGGCTCCGTAGGTTTTTATCAGTTCGAGAGCGTCGGGCGAATTACCGAGCGACTTGGACATTTTTCGTCCTATTTTGTCCCGTACGATTCCGGTGAAATAGACGTTGCGGAAAGGAAGTTTGTGCTCATACTCGTATCCGGCCATAATCATTCGAGCCACCCAGAAGAAAATGATATCGGGGGCTGTAACCAAATCGGTGGTCGGGTAATAGTAGTTTATCTCTTCGTTGCCGGGATTGTTGATACCATCGAAAAGCGAGATGGGCCATAACCACGAAGAGAACCATGTGTCGAGGCAATCTTCGTCTTGTCGCAGATCGCTCATTTGAAGGTCGGCCTTACCACTTTTCTCTCGGGCTAATTTCAACGCTTCTTCGGGTGTGGCAGCTACTACGAATCCGCCTTGCGGGAGGTAGTACGCCGGGATGCGATGTCCCCACCAAAGCTGGCGAGAGATACACCAATCTTTAATGTTTTCCATCCAGTGCCGATAAATGTTTTTGAATTTATCGGGGTGGAATTTGATTTCGTCTTTCATGACGGCATCGAGAGCCGGGGCTGCGAGTTTATCCATTTTGACAAACCATTGCATCGATAGTTTGGGTTCGATAACGACATTGGTACGTTCGGAATAACCCACTTTATTGTCGTAATCTTCGACTTTTTCGAGTAATCCAGCCTCTTGTAAGTCTTTGGCGATTTGTTTGCGAACGTCGAAACGATCCATTCCTACGTAAAGTCCTCCGGCTTCGCTGATAGTTCCGTTGTCGTTGAATATGTCGATACTCGGCAGATTGTATTTTTCTCCCAGCATATAGTCATTTACATCGTGTGCCGGGGTGACTTTTAAGCAGCCGGTTCCGAACTCAATATCGACATAGTCGTCCATGATAATAGGAACCACCCGATTTACCAGCGGTATGATGACTTTTTTCCCTTTAAGGAATGAATAGCGCGGGTCGTTGGGGTTTACACAAACTGCCGTGTCGCCTAAGATTGTTTCAGGTCGTGTGGTGGCAACGATAATGTATTTATCCTCGCCTTCGATAAAATAGCGCAGATAATAGAGTTTGCTGTGTTCGTCTTTATAAATGACTTCTTCGTCGGAGAGGGCGGTGAGGGCTTTGGGGTCCCAATTTACCATGCGGACTCCTCTGTAAATGAGTCCTTTGTTGTATAAGTCGACAAATACTTTCAAAACACTTTCGGAGCGGATTTCGTCCATAGTGAAAGCAGTGCGGTCCCAATCGCAGGATGCTCCCAATTTTTGGAGTTGTTTCAAGATGATTCCGCCGTGTTCTTCTTTCCATTCCCAAGCGTATTTGAGAAATTCTTCTCTGGAAAGATCGCTTTTTTTAATACCTTGCGCTGCAAGTTTATTTACCACTTTGGCTTCGGTGGCGATAGATGCATGGTCTGTGCCGGGAACCCAACAAGCATTTTTCCCTTCCATGCGAGCCCGGCGTACCAGAATGTCTTGTATCGTATTGTTCAGCATGTGCCCCATGTGCAGAATCCCGGTGACATTGGGTGGCGGAATGACAACGGTATAGGGTTCTCGACCGTCGGGCTTCGATTTGAAAAGCCCGTTTTTCAACCAATAGGCATACCATTTTTCTTCTACGTCGGCGGGATTGTACTTCGTGGCAAGTTCGTTCATAAAGTCGTTCTTTCAGAATGTTCTATATTATTTCAAGATACAAAAGTAAAAAGGCTTTTGTACCAATCGGGTGCAAAAGTATAAAATATTTTCCGAAAAAGATATTCTTCGGAGTCAAAGGTGTTTATGGCATTTGTCTCGAAAAGAAAGTTTTTTTGTTTTCGACATGTTTCGTAAACTATCGTTTAAGCCCGTCCACGGCGGAACGTAGTTGTTCGAGCGCTTTTTGCAAAACTGCGCGAGGCGTACCTACGTTTAGCCGCATGTGTCCTTTGCCTTCGGGGCCGAACATTTCACCGTCGTTGAGTGCGAGTCTGGCTTTATCGACAAAAAGGTCGATGAGTGCATCGTGTTCGAGGTGAAGCCGTGTACAGTCGAGCCATACGATAAAGGATGCTTGCGGCCTGATGGCTTTGATGGCGGGAATATGACAATCGAGAAACTCTTCGACAAATAGTATATTTTGTTCGATGTAGGCTAACATTTGTTCGCGCCATTCTCTACAATGGCTATAAGCGGCTTCGGTGGCTATGGTCGCCATGAATGTGGGTTCGTTCAGCTCGTTTGCCGTGAGCCAGTCGAAGAAGCGCTTACGAATCGTTTCGTTGGGAACAATGGCATAGGAGCTGACCAAGCCTGCGATGTTGAACGTCTTGGAAGGAGCTCCAAACGATATACTGTTTTGAGCCGCTGTTTCGGATACCGAGGCAAAAGGGTGATGTTTGGCTCCGAAGAGAGGCATATCGGCATGAATTTCATCGGCAATGATGAGTATGTTGTGCCGTGCACAGATTTCGGCGATTCGCTGTAATGTTTCCAACGGCCAAACCACTCCTCCGGGATTATGAGGATTACAGAGAATGAACAGCTTGCATTGGGAGTCGATGATCGATTCAAGGTGATCGAAGTCCATTTCGTAGTGGGAGCCGTTCCATTTGAGCGGATTATGTACAACCTGCCGACCGTTACTTTCGGGGACGGCCATGAACGGTGTATAGACCGGAGTCTGTATGATGATTTTATCTCCGGGGTTACTAAATACATTGACTGCCAAGCCTATGCCCTTGACAATCCCGGGGATATAGGTGATCCATTCTCTTTTTACTTTCCAGCCATGCAGGTAGTCGAGCCAATCGATAATGGATTGCCAATAGCTCGCAGGAGCCTCGGCATATCCGTAAACCGGGTGTTGTAACCGGCGTACGAGAGCATCCGTTATACAGGGGGCGACCGCAAAATCCATGTCGGCAATCCATAAAGGAATGAGATCTTCCCGACCATAGCGCTCACAGAGAACATCGGTTTTCATAGCTCCGGTGTGATGCCGGTCGATAATTGTGTCGAAATCGTACTGAGAGGACATTTTATATACTGTTTAGGTGTTAGGTTGCTTACGTCGATTTGTCAAAAGCCGAGTTCTATCTGAAATCTTAATTGCCAGCGATTATAATCGGAATCGACAAATTCATTTTTGTAATTGTAAGACAGGTCGGCTTGTACTTTTAATCTGTGATCTATCAGATATTTCGTGACACCGAACGTCGATTGGTTGTGACTGCGATAATTGGCATAAGGCTGTACTTCTTTATCCGGCATGATGGTAGAGTTTCTCAATGCGATTTCCCAATTGGAACGAAAGAGATAACTTGCCTGTACGTTGAGTCCCATTCCAGTGAGGACATATTGTTCTACATTTTCGCCCGATTTAATGAGCGGTGAGGAAGATGATATACGCCCCATGAAATCGGTATAAAAAGCAAATCCTTGATATTTGAAAATGAAGTCGACAAAATAGGAAGAAAGGTTACGCGTCTGGTCATACTTTAATTTTTCCCCGTTGGAACCTTGTGCCCGAAGAGCTCGGTCGTTATAGCTGTATGCTCCCGCTAAAAGGATTTTGGGCGTTTGTTCTCGTTCATAATCGCCTTCCATAGCATCTCCTTTCCCGGTGAATCGTCCCAGTGGGAATAGTTCTATGCGTCCCGTATATGCGAGTCCACTCCCTTTATTGTTTCCCCAGTTTCTTCCTTCTCCGGTAGTAATAGAGGCTTTGGCCGCTAAATCCAAAGAGCCGAATAGATGTTGATTGTATTCTCCGAAGATACCGAAATCGCGGTCGAGATTGAATTCGGAGTTTACAATGGAACGATCTACGAATTGTAGGGCACTCGAAGAGTTTATTCGGGCGCGATTCGCCCGTATTTTGGTTTGTCCGAAACCGATATTCCATGTCGAGTTGGGAACGTAGTAAATCATTGCGTCGCGTACGATGTTGTTGTTCCCATTGGGCAGCGTTTTCATATCGTAAGGCGAGAAGCCTAACTGAACTAAATAGGTGAGTTTGGGTGTATAGATATATCCATCGAAACGTAACCTGAGCCGTTTGACGCGGGCGTCGATATCCTGAGCCTCGAATTTCTCGTTGAAGTCGACATCGACCAAATTTTGCATGCGAATGCGCATCGTGAGTTTATAGCTTTTGTTTTTAGGTTGGAAAGATATACCGTTCCCGACTTCTATATCGGGCATGTGCATTCGTATTTTTTCTAATTCATCGGCATAATCGGTATCGGAGTTGCGGACCGTGGTCGAATCGTTCCCGATGATAAATGTCTTTGCGGATGCAGATAGCATGAATAGCGAGAGAAATATTCCCGATAGAAATAATCGTTGATAATTCATAACGTTGTTTGATTTGATTTTGAAATTCATGCTACAAAAATTGAATGTGATTTTGAAATAGATTTGAAATACTTGGAATATTATTAACAATATTCATTTTTTATTGGTGCATTTTGTTTCTTCGATAAGGTGTTTTTTCTGTGTAAATTTCGACAAAAGGAATATTTTTGAAATTTTTCATACCTTTATTTTAAATTGCTCCAAAATTACAACCAATGTGTCAATATTCCAAAGACCGTTTCTGAAATTTCGACAATGGGGGAGTCGATTCAAATAAAAAAGTCCATAGCGTAATGTAATACACTATGGACTTTGCATTTGCGGAAGGAGGGGGATTCGAACCCCCGGTACCCATTCGAGTACGTCAGTTTAGCAAACTGGTGGTTTCAGCCACTCACCCATCCTTCCAAAGGACGATTTGTCGTTGACGTCATTTTTTCAAATGCAGCGCAAAGATAAGCGGAATATTTGAAACAGCAAACTTTTTCGCATTATTTTATTTCGGGAATAATCGTTACTTTTGTCCCGTCAAGGTGCTTTTGCGCTGTGTCTAATCGGATTATTATGTCGAATGTGAATAAAGGTATAAAGATATTTGCTTGGATAACAGGAGGGATTATTTTGATTCTCGCATGTTTGTTTATTCCGGTAATGAAGAGTTATTTGTATGATCCTGTTATTACCGAACAAACGGTGTGCTATGTTTATCCGAAGTGGAATGATGTTCAGCTCGATAGTGCTTTGCATTCGGTGATTCCAGATGAGAAATCGATCCCGAGAGTAAAACGTTTGCTGTCGTTTTATAAATTCGATCCTAATGTTCGTGTAGGGGCTTATCGGCTTCATGCCGGTATGACAGCTCGGCAAATGGCTTTGAAATTGTCGAGGGGAAGCCAATCTCCCATACGAGTTACATTTAATAACGTACGCACTCTCGAACAATTGGCCGAAAGGGTATCGGAGCAGTTGTTTTTTTCGAAAGAGGAGTTGTTGGCTTTGCTGTACAACGATAGTGTTTGTGCGGATTTAGGTTTTACGAAAGCGACTCTCCCGGCTTTGTTTTTACCGGATACTTATGAGTTTTACTGGACTGTGACTCCCGAATCTTTTTTACAGAAGATGAAGCGGGAGTATCGCATTTATTGGGAAGGAAAGCGGGAGCAACAGGCAAAGCGGTGGGGATTGACTCCTGTGGAGGTAGCGACTCTGGCTTCGATCGTAGAGGAAGAGACTAACAAACGTGATGAAATGGGAAAGGTTGCGGGTCTTTATATGAACCGATTGCGTAAAGGCATGCCTTTGCAGGCAGACCCTACGGTAAAATTTGCCCACGGGGATTTTTCGCTGAAACGCATATTGAATGTTCATTTGACCATAGAATCGCCATATAATACTTATCGGGTTACGGGATTGCCTCCCGGCCCTATACGGATTCCTTCGAAACAGGCTATCAATGCCGTGCTGACACATACACCGAACGGGTATTTTTATATGTGTGCCAAAGAGGATTTTTCGGGCTATCATAATTTTGCCGTGACTTTGGCAGAGCATCAACGAAATGCAATTCGATACCAGCAAGCATTGAACAGACTCGGAATACGTTGATGGGGGAATGTAAATAGTAAAGCCCCGTCTCACGACGGGGCTTTACTACTTGAAATATATCAAAAACAAGAAAGAGGATAATGTTTATTACAGGAATAAACAAAGGATAATATAATACCAATGAAACACACAAAAAACAAGAATATTATCGTATAAATTAACTCTTCCAGACCGGAGATTTTGGCTCGACGGAAGCGACGCTTCGCTTCTTTTTCCCTAAGGAGAGCCGTTTCTTTCCCGGTTTCGATAATAAAACACACTTGTATTGCAAAAAGTTTTTACCCGTAGCGATTTTAGTATATTTTAACAATTCGATATTTCTTCTACGGGAGGAGGCATAGGGGGATCGGTATCATCGTCTATCCAAATGGCCAATGTGAGCCAATATAACAGTAGTGCGATAGCTATGCCTACACCTATCGCAGTCCAGATTTTTTGTCGTTTTTTCTCCATACTATATTAGTTATTCGAAAGAATAACATCGGTCGGGAGATAAAAGTTCTTTTCAGAAGGGTATATCGTTATTGGACGAACCGGGGGGATTCAGGAAATCGGGGTTCCCAGACAGTGGCGCTGCCGATGGTGTGCTCGTGTCGGGAGTATTGAACTTCGAGGTTACCGGTGCACTGAAATCGGTCAGTCGGGTGTCTTCGTCGTAATTTTGGAATCGAGCCAGATAAGAGACGAATTTCATATTCACGGTATCGGTCGCACCGCTACGGTGTTTGGCTATGATAAATTCTGCCAAGCCTTCGATGCTGTTTCCATTGGCATCTTCCTTAGACCGCGTATAATATTCGGGACGGTGTATAAAGCAAACCATATCGGCATCTTGCTCGATAGCTCCCGATTCACGCAAGTCGGAAAGTTGCGGGCGTTTCCCTTCTTTACCGTCTTTGTCGTTACCCCGGGATTCCACACTACGATTTAACTGGGACAGGGCGATGATAGGTATTTGAAGCTCTTTTGCCAATTGTTTGAGCGAACGGGATATGGTGCTGACTTCTTGTTCTCGGCTCCCGAAGGACATACCGCTGGCGTTCATCAGTTGCAAGTAGTCTATGATGATGATTTTGATTCCGTGCTCGCGAACCAATCGGCGTGCTTTTGTCCTAAGTTCAAAAACGGAAAGGCTGGGGGTATCGTCTATATATATAGGAGCGTTCCTCAGTATTTCGATACGAGACATGAGCCGTTCCCATTCGAACGGGGCCAACTGTCCGCTTTTGATTTTATCGCCGGGGATTTCGCAAGTGTTGATGATGAGACGATTGACAAGCTGGACATTGGACATTTCGAGCGAGAAGATAGCCACCGGCGTGTTATAGCTGACAGCCATGTTCTTTGCCATAGAAAGGACGAATGCCGTTTTTCCCATAGCGGGACGGGCGGCGATAATGATGAGGTCGGAATTTTGCCAACCGGAAGTAATTTTGTCGATGTCGTGAAACCCGGTTTGCAGTCCGCTCAATCCGTCACTTCGATTGGCTGCTATTTGAATTTGTCTGATAGCTTCGCTCAGTACTGGGTCTATTTGAGTAACGTCTTTTTTCAGGTTACGTTGGGAAATTTCAAAGAGTTTCCCCTCGGCTTCCTGCATAAGGTCATCTACGTCGTTGGTCTCGTCAAAGGCCTTGTTGAGTATTTCGCTGGAAAATTCGATCAATTCCCGAGCCAAATATTTTTGGGCTACGATGCGGGCATGGTATTCGATGTGCGCCGCCGATGCCACACGTCCGGTGAGTTCGGAAATACGGAGGGCTCCGCCGACTTCATCGAGCTTTCCGTCGAGTCGCAGTTGCTCGGTGACGGTGAGCATGTCGATGGGGCGTTGTTGTGCACCCAGCCGGGATATTGCACTATAAATAAGCTGGTTGGTCGGCTCATAGAAACACTCTGGCTTTAAGATGTCGCAAACGGTGGTATAGGCATCTTTTTCGAGCATGAGAGCCCCCAACACGGCTTCTTCGAGCTCTTTGTCCTGAGGTTGTAGCTTGCCTTGTTCCGAAACTTTCGGAGCGTAGGCTTTTTTCTGGCGAGTGTAATTTCTTCGAGTTTCCATGCAGCAATTCTTTCCCGTTACAAAAGTAGTCAATCTTTCTGCTATCGGGAAATTTGGTGAGCGAATCTTATAATGAACTTTTCAACAGGCGGATATTTCCGATTAATTACAGGGCCGGTGTCGTATCGGGGTATTTCGCCATTTGCTTTTCACAATATTTTTGGAATAGCTCCCAATCGTAATAAGGTGCATATTCCGAATCGATGGGTAATTTTGTTTCTTGTTCATTGAACAATACTTTCACGAGTACTTTCCCATCGGTATTTTTATAAAGTATCCATTGGATATTCGTCGCCATAGGATTGTATTTGAAGTCTTGCCAAACCTCGGCTACTTTTTCGGGATCGGCTTCTACAACGGCTGCATTCTCAATGCCTAACAGGGCGAGTAAAGGAATTGTATTTTCACCGTGTGCAAAACGTAAATTGGCTTCGATACCGTTTCCGTCGATCGCCGCTTGCGATGTAGCCAACATGTCTTTTAACAGAGGTTTCGCAATGGCGACAGGAAGTCCTTTTCCGGGAATGGAGTTGGCTTTACGCAGGTATTGCGATAGGTTGTTCGCGCTCCACAAATCGAATTTTTCTTCTTCTGTGAACCACGGATACAGGGATATGTCGTAGTCGGTATTCGGCAATATGATGGTTAAAGCGTATAGGTGGGTCATGAATGTAATGGGATCGGGTATGATTTGTTCCCACCCTTTCTTGAATATGCGGTCGATAAGCCTTGTGGGTGTGTGCTTTTCCTGATAGGCTCGGAGTATCTTTTTCCATGAGCCTTTCGAGAGATATTGTTGGTATTCTTTTCCTTTGAAGAATCGCAGGGTATTGTCATATCCGTTGCTGGGATCCATAGAAAACTCCGCAGTGGGGGTATAGCCTCTCATTTCTGCGACGAATGCCGCCATACTAGCCATGGAGCGTGGAACCGTGGTCGATTGTGCCACAAGGGTCACTTTGCCGTCCTGAGGTGTAAACGCCGGACGAAAGCGGTGATACATGCGACGAGCCATATCCCGGTGTTGTCGGGCTCCGAGCGGAGTGAGGTCTCCCCAGCGATGATTCATCAAATGGTAGATGGTGTCGATTTGATTACGCAGCAGTTTGCCTTCCCGGGTTAAAAGGTTCAAAGAATCGGCTTTATTCATTAGTTTGTACAGGTTCGGAACCATGCTTTTTGAATCGTGGGTGCGTGAACCGTGTCGAGCTATATGATCGATGTGAAACGGTATGAAATCTTTTGGAGCCGGGGTGTCTGTGGTGTCGTTGCAATAATAAACAGATGCCGTACTACCGAAAAATTGTGGATTTTGATGTAGAAAATCTTTTATAGAATTTTGCCCGAAAGAGATTGCAGATAGGCATAAAAGGATAGTACCGGCGGTGAGGGTTCTTTTTTTCATTTGTTTCTGTTTTTCTATTATGTCGGTAAAATTATAATAAATTTTCTCTTCGATGAAATTTTTATTCTTTTTTAGAGTGGAGTTGCCTATGTGACTGAGAATGGTTATTTTCGCAAAGATTCTCGAAAAACAAGGATATAGATGATTAGATTTCCCAATGCAAAAATCAATTTGGGGTTGCGTATCGTAGCCCGTCGTCCCGATGGTTATCACAATATAGAGACGGTATTTTATCCCGTTCAGTTACAAGATGCTTTGGAGATTGTTCCAACGTCGCAACAGGAGACGGAGTTGTCTTTGTCGGGAATTGTCATAGACGGTGATCCCCAGAATAATTTGGTGATGAAAGCGTGGCGGAGATTGAGCTGTCGTTTTTCGTTACCCCCGATATCTATTTATCTTCATAAAGCCATACCTTTTGGTGCGGGGTTAGGAGGCGGTTCTTCCGATGCCGCTTTTTTGTTGGCGATGGTGAGAGATTATTTTCGTTTGCCGTTGAGCGATGACGAGCTTGACAAGGAAGCTGCTTCTCTGGGAGCCGATTGCCCATTTTTCTTGCATAATAAACCTTTATTAGCCAAAGGAATAGGAGATGAGTTCGAGCCGATCGAATTGTCGTTGAAGTCCTATCGAATCGTATTGGTGAAGCCTTCTGTCTCCGTGCCTACATCGGTGGCTTATTCGTTGGTTACTCCGGTATTGCCGGAAGAGCCGGTGAGGGATACCGTTTCCCGTCCGGTCGAGGAGTGGAGAGGTCGATTGATCAATGACTTTGAAGAAAGTGTGTTTGCCCGATTTCCGGAAATAGGAGAGATAAAGGATCGTTTATATGAACAGGGAGCTGTATATGCATCTATGTCCGGTTCGGGTTCTTCGGTATTTGCCCTATTCGATAAAGAAGTCGATCTTGCCGATTGTTATCCGGGGTGTTTTGTTTGGACTGGAATTTGTGAAGTATAGCGTATAAAATCGTTTTTGAAAAAGAGAATGATCGAAGATTGTTACATGACCGGTATTATAGATAAGATAAATTCTTTATATCCGATTTCCGATGATACGATACGGACATTGAAAGAGAGCATGACTTTGTGCCGTTTTCCCAAGAAGTATCAGTTGATAAGGGCGGGCATGTATTGTAAATCGGCTTATTTTATAGGGAAGGGAATGACTCGCTCGTTTTGGTTGGTGAACGGAGAAGAGATAACGACTTCTTTTTCGTGTGAGGGCGGAATCGTGTTCAGTATGGACGAACTCTATTATAACAAGATGAGCGAGGAATTTGTGGAGACCCTTGAAGATGTAGTCGCTTATAGAATATCTCTGGATAAATTGCGTCGGCTGTTCGAAACGAATATCGAACTGGCTAATTGGGGGCGGATTATTCATCAAGACGAGTACCGGCGTTTGCATCGCTCCCATAAGGAACGTTTGACTTTATCGGCAAAAGAACGGTATGAGGAGTTCAGGCAGCAATTCCCTCAGGTGAACCAGCGAGCTCAACTTGGGTATATCGCATCGTATTTGGGTATAACACTCTCGACGCTCAGTCGTCTCAGGGGAGCCCGAAAATGATCTTTCAGAGGATTTTTTGACATAGGACAAATTTTAAATTATATAAGTCCTGTAATTTTGCCGTAATATTAATCATCACTAAAATCAAAAATCTAAATTACCAATTCATTATGCAACAAATTTCTTCTGCTGCGTTTTCAGATACCAAACCTCATTATGAGTTGCTTGACGGATTACGTGGTGTAGCCGCGCTTTTGGTCGTGTGGTATCATGTCTTCGAAGGGTATGCTTTTGCCGGTGGTACTCTTATAGAAAGCATCAATCATGGATATTTGGCCGTGGATTTCTTTTTTATTTTATCGGGCTTCGTTATCGGTTATGCTTATGACGATCGTTGGGGAAAGAGCCTGACGGTAAAAAATTTCTTTAAGCGGCGGTTGATTCGTCTTCACCCGATGGTTGTCATGGGTGCAGTTTTAGGTGTGATTACATTTTGTATCCAGGGTAGCGAACAGTGGGACGGGACTCATGTGGCTACGTCGATGGTGATGTGGGCTTTGCTTTTCGCGATGTTTTTCATTCCGGCCTATCCGGGTGCAGGTTATGAGGTTCGGGGTAATGGTGAAATGTTTCCTTTGAACGGTCCCAGTTGGTCATTATTTTTCGAGTATATCGGTAATATTTTGTATGCTTTGTTTATTCGTCGTTTGTCTACTAAGGCGTTAACTGTTTTTGTGGTATTACTGGGAATCTGTCTGGCTTGTTTCGCTATCTTCGATGTATCGGGGTATGGCATGATAGGGGTAGGCTGGACGCTCGATTCGGTGAATTTTGTGGGCGGATTGTTGCGAATGCTTTTCCCGTTTTCTTTGGGACTGTTGTTGTCTCGTAATTTCAAACCCGTGAAAGTGAGAGGGGCATTCTGGATATGTTCTTTCGTATTGTTGGTTTTGTTTTGTGTTCCTTATGTAGAAGGGGTTGAACCTATATGCATGAATGGTCTTTTTGAGGCTTTTTGTATAGTCGTGGTATTTCCTGTTCTTATTATATTGGGTGCGTCGGGAAACACAACCGATAAAACATCTACGAGGATATGTAAATTTTTGGGAGATATTTCTTTCCCTCTTTATATCACGCATTACCCGTTTATGTATTTGTTCTATTCTTTGTTGATTGAGAATCAGTATTTTACATTCGGGGAAACGTGGCAAGTAGCCTTGTGTGTTTATGTATGGAATATATTGGTAGCTTATCTTTGTTTGAAACTTTACGACGAGCCGGTGAGACGGTGGTTGAGCAAGAAATTTTTGAAAAAACGCTAGGGATAACCCCGTTAATGGGGTTTATTTGATAGATAGTAAAATTTCCATGCTTAAATTAGTTTTATGAAAATGATAGATTGTAGAAAGTCGTTGATGGTATGCATCGGTTTGTTGATGTGCGGAACCTTTTCGGCGCAGGAATCGGAGTTCGATTTGGCATCGCAGAGATCGGAAGCGCAAGACGTTTTTGCTGTGCCGGGTAAAAAATTGGATCATAAAGGGATAATTATTAACCCTACTCCTCATAAACTGGTTCTCGACCCAACCGGGAGGCTCGATATTTCCGGTGGAGTGTGTCTAAAAGATAAGCATGGAAAATTTTCCGAAGATTTGGATTTTGTCACTTTTAACAAGAAGGGGGTAAAACTCTCCGTCGATTTTGGTTCGAAGGTTTCGGCTAAGTATGGGGTAAAATCTGTTTCGGGTGCATATCGCATGAATATCGGAAAGAATGGTATATCGATCGTCGGTTATGACGAGCGGGGAGCTTTTTACGGTTTGCAGACCCTTCGCCAGTTAGTCGAGAGTTCTGCGACTGTAACGGGCGAATTACCATATGTGGAAATCGACGATTACCCCGATTTGAAATACCGGGGGGTAGTAGAAGGATTTTATGGAACACCGTGGTCTCATGAGGTGAGAATGTCTTTGATAGATTTCTATGGTAAGTTCAAGATGAATAGTTATTTGTACGGCCCGAAAGACGATCCGTACCACAGTTGCCCGAATTGGAGGCTTCCATATCCCGAAAAGGAGGCCGGGAATATCAAAGAATTGATAGAGGCTTGTAAACGTAATCGGGTCGATTTTGTTTGGGCGATACACCCGGGACAAGATATTAAATGGAACGAGGAGGATTATCAAAACCTCGTTAATAAATTTAATTTGATGTATGACCTCGGTGTACGGGCTTTCGCCCTCTTTTTCGACGATATATCGGGCGAAGGGACAAATCCGGTGAAACAGACGGAGCTTTTGAATAGATTGACTAAGGATTTTGTGAAGTCCAAAGGCGATGTAGCATATTTAACGGTTTGCCCGACCGATTATTCCAAACTTTGGGCAAACCCCACACCGCAAGGAAGTCTTGCTATTTATGGAGAAACTCTCGATCCGTCGATAGAAGTGTTTTGGACAGGAGACGTAGTATGCAGCGACTTAACACCGGAGACTTTGGATTGGGTTAATTCCAGAATTAAGCGGCCGGCATATTTTTGGTGGAATTATCCTGTTACCGACTATGTGCGCAATATTATTTTGCAAGGACCTGTTTATGGCTTGAATACTTCGTTGGATTCCAATGATCTTTGCGGAATAGCAAGTAATCCGATGGAACATGGAGAGGCTTCGAAATTGGCTTTATACGGGGTTGCCGATTATACTTGGAATATAGCGGCTTATAATCCTATTGATAATTGGGAGAGAGGACTCGGCGAATTGATGCCGAAAGCAAGGGAGGCCTACCGGACATTCGCTATTCATTCTTGCGATACGGAGACCGGTTATCGCCGCGATGAATCGTGGGAAACCAAGACTTTCAGAATCGGTGATTGGAATGAAACGGAGGCTCAGGCTCTTTGGGCAGAATTCGATAAGGTAGAGAAAGCTCCTGCCGAAATAGAAAAAGGTTGCACCAATAAAGGTTTGATGAGTGAGTTGACTCCGTGGCTCCAAGAATTCGGAAAGTTGGGTACGAGAGGAAAACGGGCTTTGGAACTTGCCCGTGTTTATCGTGACGGTAAAGATGATGCCGATTTTTGGAATAAGTATATTCGGAACTTGATGAGTAAGAAGGATCGAGAAGATTATGAAGCTCATAAAAGCGGGACCATGAAACTGCAACCATTTTATGAAAATGCTATGGACGATATGGCATACGGCTTTTTAACTCGGTTGTCGGGCGAGACTCCTATCTGTTATAGGGGTATAGGTTCGTTCCATAATGCGAAAACCACGTTGAGCAAGTTAATGTTTGATCACGATACTACGACTTATTATACATCGGGAATCGCTCAAAAAGCCGGCGATTGGATCGGGGTTGATTTGGGAAGTGTCAAAGATGTGACCGAAGTTTCTATTTTGCAGGGGCGTAATTCTGTGGACGATGTCGATTATTTCGACCATGCCGTAGTGGAATATTCGATTGATGGTAAAGCATGGACTCCGTTGACGGAAGAGTTGAATAAACAGTATATCGTTCGTTGGAACGGGGAGCCTGTAAAGGCCAGATATGTCCGATTGAAAAGACTCGAATCTACTCGCACGAATTACGCATCGGTTCGTTCATTCGAAGTGAATCCTCCCAGAGTGGAACATTTGGGTTTCAGCTTAAAGTCCGACGATGTACAGCAAGCTCTTTATGCGTTTGATCAGCAAATAGGCACAAGTTATCGAAATAATGGAACTTTTTCTTTCGGGGTCGCTCCTCGGACCGAGGGATATACTTTGTTGGTGAATGAATTGCCGGAGGCGGGGAATGGAGCTCCTGTCGTGCATTTGAGACAGTTTAGGCCCGATGGTTCGTTGGCGGTTGAGTCGGTTATCGATTCGTTGTTTTTTAAGGTCGAGTTGGCCGAGGTAGTTTCCGAAGTACAAATAGAAGGGCCAGTGGAGATATTCGAGATAGTGCCGAAGTTTGATTAGTGTCGGATTTTTACGTTTAAAGAACAATTATTATTTTTGAACAGGATATAAAAAGAGCAGGTTTGCCCTGCTCTTTTTCTTTTGGAGAAAGGGAATTGCTTTTTTGCAGGTAATGGATAGAAATGAAAACATTGGGAAGGTGGCAGTGCACTCTGACAAAAGTGCAGTTTGGGCTTGTTTGGCAGTGTTTTTGATACTATAATGGTGCTCATTGGTAATGATGATATGAGCGTGATGAAAATGAAAATGTAACAAAAGAAAAATTATAAATATGGCCGAAAAGAAAGAATGCGAAAAATCGCAAAATATTGTAGATGAGGCTTCTGAAAAGGAGAAGAAAGAGTCGTTGAACCAAGAACCCGAAGTTTCGGAAGAAACAGGTTCCGAGGAGGGCGGTGAAGAAGGCGAGGCTGATGAGGCTGCCAGATTGTCAGCCGAATTGGAAACTTTGAAGGCGACTATCGAGAAAATGCAGAAGGATTATTTGCTATTGATGGCCGAGTTCGATAATTTCAGGAAACGGACGTTGCGTGAGAAATCGGAGTTGATCAAGAATGGCGGTGAGAATTGCATGAAAGCTATTCTGCCGGTTATCGACGATTTTGAACGCGGATTGGCAGCTGTGGAAGAAAGTAATGATTTAGCGGCTGTGAAAGAGGGAATGAGCTTGATATATAATAAATTCAAAAGCTATCTAGAACAAAACGGCGTAAAGGAGATTCCTACGGAGGGAGCGGATTTCGATACAGAATATCACGAGGCTGTGACGATGTTCCCGGCTTCGGATCCGGCTCAAAAAGGTAAAGTGATAGATACCGTACAAAAGGGATATACGCTCAATGACAAAGTTATTCGCTTTGCCAAAGTCGTGGTAGGGGAATAAATTATAGGACAGGGAGCAATGGAAAAAAGAGATTATTATGAAGTGCTGGGTGTCGCTAAAAATGCGACGGCCGAGGAGATAAAAAAGGCATACCGTAAAAAAGCTATCCAATATCACCCGGATAAGAACCCCGGAAACAAAGAGGCTGAGGAAAAGTTTAAAGAGGCTGCCGAAGCGTATGAAGTATTGAGTGATGCGGATAAGCGGGCTCGTTACGACCAGTTCGGGCATCAAGGGTTAGGTGGTGCTGCCGGTGGCGGTTTCAGTGGCGGCGGTATGTCTATGGAGGATATTTTCTCGCATTTCGGCGATATTTTCGGTGGTGGATTCGGCGGATTCGAAGGCTTCGGGGGCGGCTCACGAGGGGGACGTCGTCATGTCAATAAAGGTTCGGATTTACGAGTAAAGGTGAAACTGACATTGAAAGAGATCGCTACCGGTGTCGAGAAAAAAATAAAGGTTCCTAAGTATGTGAGCTGTTCTCATTGTAACGGTACGGGTGCAGAGAACGGTACGGCTTATACGACGTGTTCGAAATGTAACGGGTCGGGAGTAGTGACACGGGTACAACAGACTTTTCTCGGAGCTATGCAATCGACGACTACGTGTCCCGACTGCGGTGGAGAGGGCCGTATTATTACGAAGAAGTGTCCGCATTGTGCTGGGGAAGGTATCGTACGTGAAGAAGAGGTAATCACGTTGAATATTCCGGCCGGGGTATCCGAAGGTATGCAACTCTCTATGGCGGGCAAAGGGAATGCTGCTCGTCATGGCGGTGTGAATGGTGATTTGTTGATTTTAATCGAAGAGGAACCGCATCCCGATTTACTGCGCGACGAGAACGATTTGATATATAATTTGCTGCTCGATTTGCCGACTGCCGTATTGGGCGGTTCTATCGAAGTTCCTACTCTTGATGGTAAGGCTCGTATAAAAGTGGATCCCGGTACTCAACCCGGAAAAATATTCCGGCTTAGGGGAAAAGGATTGCCTTCGGTTAATCGTTATGGAGTAGGTGACTTGATTGTAAATGTATCGGTTTACATTCCAGAAAACCTCAATGCTAGCGAAAAGAAGCATTTCGAGGATTTGAAAACTGCACCCAATATACAGCCTACACTCACAGCTAAACAGCGAATATTCAGTAAATTGCGTCATATGTTTGAGTGAAAACGACGATGATATAAAATGAAAGCACCGTATATCAATAATATACGGTGCTTTCATTTTATATTGGGGAATAGTTCTTTACATTCCTTGTATAACGTAATAGGTGTAGATTAAAAAAATGATTCCTACCGATAACCCGATGAATGACCATCGGGTGAATAATTTGTCTTTACCTATAATTCCATAACATAATCCGATTATGGAGCATAGGGTAATGCCTATCGGAAAAATGAAAAACCCTATTGTGATGAATCCTATGAGCATGATAATGCCCATTATGATTAGTATTTTACTCCTCGTTATTTCCATTTTTGTAAAATTTGAATGTTTCCTCTGTGATTTCGTAATCTAAGTTGAGGAGTATGGAGTCTTTTTCGCGGGGAGAGAGCGTAGAATCTTCTTCCCAGCCATACTCCTTAGCCAATTCTCGAATAGCTTTTATTTTTTCTTGATCTGAATTGAATACCCGTTTCTTCTTGTGTAACTTAGCTTCTACATATTTCCGGAGGGTTTCTTGTGCTCTGAATTGTTCGCCTCGGGTATAGTCGAATGACTTTAAGCTATCGATGTCTTGCAGTTCGTCATATAGCGTTAATGTCCAAAATAGGTTTTTGTCGGGCAATCGGGTGATGATACAGGGAATGATTTTTTTTCCCATGTTTAGCAATTGCGGAAATTGTTCCAATTTTTTCGCATCATTCGTGTTGCTGCTGAGGCGGGTTATCGGGTTGGTGTTGTAATTGTTTACCCATGCGTTGAAAAGACTGTCGAATTTTTCTAAGTCATCTCCTGTTAAAATCGTATCGGTATCGCAGTCTGCAACGATAATTTCGGTAGATCCGTTAGCCCCGCCGATAACAGAAGCGGATTTCCCGGAACAACCGATAGTTAAAAGATAAAGTAGAATGATGTATGTAAAAGAGCGTTTCATGTTTCTTATTTTTGAACCGCGGAATTGTAAATGATTCTTGCGATATCGGCGATAATTTGTGTATTGGTTTGGTCGCTCTCACGAGAGTCTTTGATGAAAATAGCGAGAAAGCATAATTTTCCGTTCGGGAGATAGATTACGCCGGTATCGTTGTCGCCGATTTTTGTTCCGTCGTCCAAACGGTCGGAGCTGCCTGTTTTGTGTCCTAAGACAATATTATCGGGCAATCCGGCTTTTATTTTATCTTTTCCGGTAGAAGTTTCTATCAAAATATTTTTTAGAAATTCGGTATGTGTTTCATTCAGTATCGGTTCGTTGTAGAGTTTTTCCAATAGTTGAAGTGTAGACGAAGGTGTGCTCCAATTGTTATAGCAATTGGATATGCGAGAGTGCATGGTTTCTTCGGTTTCGGTGAGATTGTAGTTTGTGATACCTAATTTGTCGATTCGGTCTTTCACGATATCGATACCGCCGAGATAGTCTATGAGAATGTCGCAAGCGTTGTTGTCGCTTTGAGAAACGGCATAGCGCATGAGGTCGGCGTAAGAAAGATAAAAGTTTCTTTCGGGGTATAATTCTCTTAGCGGGCTATAAGTGTCTTTGTGTATTTGAGACGATTCGATGAAGCGTAAAGAGTCCAGAGCGATACATTCGTTTTCCATTTTTTGAAGAGCTGCTATGGCAACATGGAGTTTAAAAACACTCATTAGCGGATACCGATGTTCATCATTAGATGTAAATAATTGTCCGTCGATCGAGAATGCTACGCCGACCGTCGCATTTTTCCCTTGTATGGCCTGACGAATCTTTTGTCTGACGGTCGATTGTTTTTCCAAGCTAATAGCAGCGATAGGGTGTAGTCCTATCCATAAAAACAGAAAACAGAATAGAATTATTTTGTTCATGGGCATGATGTTTTGCTTGTTTTAAGTTGTGTAAAGATATAATAAATTTAATCATGTATTTCCGGCTTTATTTAATTTAACAGGGAGATAGGCTTATCGGAATATCTTGTTCTGGAAGCTGTACAGTCTCATCTTGTTTTTTTAGGTTTAGTAGAAAATCAGAGGGGGAGACTTGAATTTTGGCGATGAGATTGTTGTCGATAACCACATACAAGACTTTTGGGAGAGGCTGATTCCTGCTTCGATTTCCATTATAGAGTGCCTTACTTCTTCTCCCCTGTGTTTTGCAACGCAAAATATAGGGGAGGAGTGAGACATCTTTCGTCATCTTTGTTCTATTGTTGTTTCGGCTTCTCCGTTACTACGTACCATCTCTCCTATATTTTGCTTTGCGCCACCCCGCAATGCTGCGGGGCACGGCAGGGTGAGGAGGGGGTGATTGCCCTGTAATGCCACAGGACATGGGGGAGGTTGAGATGTATTCCGCTTTTGCCCCTTACACTGATTTTATAAGCGACACAGAGGAAGAGGGGTAAAAGAGGTATTTTTATTCGGCAGTCCGCCGAATTTGTTTTTGTATTCAATTTGTATTATTTTCGCCATATGTCATTACCTGTGTATTTTGCTCCATTGCAAGGTTATACCGATGTGGTTTATCGTAAGGCACATGCCGCTTTATTCGGTGGCATCGCCGCTTATTATACCCCTTTTGTGAGAATCGAGAAGGGAGATTTCCGACGGAAGGATTTACGAGATATAGACTTTGAAAACAACCGGGGTGTGCCGGTCGTTCCGCAGGCGATAGCCTCGGAGGCCGATGAACTGAGACGTATTGTGGATTGTATGGCTTCTCTTGGCTATACTCGGGTCGATATAAATTTAGGGTGTCCTTTCCCGATATTGGCTTATCGTCATAAGGGGTCGGGTATATTGCCGTTCCCTGACGAGGTAGAGCGATTGTTGCGGCCTTTGGAATCGTATGACTCTTTGGAATTTTCGGTGAAGATGAGATTGGGGTGGGAGGAGCCTTCGGAGGCATTGAGGCTATTACCTCTGCTTGAAAGTTTGCCTTTGCGGCAAATCACGCTTCATGCCCGACTGGGGAAACAGCAGTACAAGGGTTGTGTGGATATGGAATCTTTCGGTCGGTTTTACGAGGCTTGTCCTATTCCGTTGGTTTATAATGGAGACTTGACCACGGTAGAGGAGATGGTTGCCGTGGAGCGGGAGTTTCCCCGGCTGTCGGGGCTTATGGTCGGCAGAGGGTTATTGGCGAAACCGTGGCTGGCAGAGGAATATGGAAATGAAAATTTTTCGAGTGAGAACTTTTATTGCAGGGTGGCTTCGTTGCACGAGCGTGTTTTTACCGATTATAAAACTCTATTGCAAGGAGAACATCAGTTGTTGACTCGTATGATGGCGTTTTGGGAGTATCTTTTACCTGATATGGAGAAGCGATTGAGAAAGCGTTTATCGAAGTCCCGGAATGTAAAAGATTATACAGAGGCCGTAAACTTGCTCTTTTCTTCGTTGGAGGGAAAAAATTAAAACTGCCTTCGACCTATTTTACAGAAAAATTGTTATCTTTGAAACAAGTCCAAGATGGGATGCGGTTCGGCATAGCCAGATCGGAAATGAAATTTCCGTTTGTCTCTGCGCTCACCTTTCGCTATCTTTGACAAAAGTCACTAAAAATTGGAGCCCTATGGAAAAAGAGATCGTATTATATCGTACATTCGATTCTCCGGTCGAAGCGAATATCGTAAAAGATGTATTGGAGACAAACGGAGTTCCATGTTTTTTGTCCAACGAGATATTTTCGAGTGTCTTGCCTTTGACAAATTCGGAGGTGGGGGCCATCAGGTTGAATGTCTTTGCCGAAGACGTGGAGAAGGCCGATACTATTTTAAGTACGACACAACTTCCTGAATCGGAAAAGTAGCAGGGTCTGAGTAACCTGTTTCGTTTTTTCAATACCCATAAAAATCGAAACAGCTTTTATGCCGCTTATTTTATCGGTTTCGAATTATTCCCGGATAGTTCGGACGAAAAGGTTTGTTTAATTTTGAATCCGGTAAAGGCGATAATGATAGACATTAGCGGGCTTAGCAGATTGAAAAAGCAATAAGGCAGATAAGTGAGGGTGCTTACTCCGAGAACGGTCGCTTGTGTCATTCCGCAAGAGTTCCACGGAATCAATACCGATGTTACAGTGACCGAATCTTCCACGGTGCGGCTGAGGAGCCGGCTTTCCAATCCCCTATTCTTATATAGTTCTTTGAAGAGGTTTCCGGTCAGTATGATGGACAGGTATTGGTCGGCCGTACAAGTGTTGAAAAAAAGTCCGGAGGCGACAGTGGAGCATACGGCACTTTTCGGTTTACGGACGAAACGGACGAAAACGTCGGTAATGCTACGGATCATACCGCTTGCCGACATGACACCACCGAAACACATGGCGCATATAATGAGCCAAATGGTATCCATCATGCCTCGCATTCCCCGGGTGGCGACGAGCGCATCGATTTCGGGTTGTCCGGTCGATAAAGAGGTGCTGCCGAATACGGAAGTCATCAAGGCTTTGAATCCGGTAGTGAAGTCTAGGGTTTCACCTTGTGCGATTTGCAGGAGGATATGAGGTTGGAAGATGAGTATGCATATTCCTGCAATGGCCGAGGATATAAACAGTGTGATGATGGTGGGAAGTTTTATGAGTATAAGGATTCCTGTAATGACAGGAACGAGGAGAAGCCAGGGCGATAAATTGAATTTTTGCGCTAATGTATCGGCAAACAGGGCTGTTTGTTCGTGAGCGACATTTCCCTTTAAGAATCCGGCAATCGTAAAAATTATCAGCGTAATGATTATCGAGGGTACTGTCGTGACGAGCATATAGCGTATGTGTGTGAAAAGTTTCGTCCCGGTGGTGGACGAAGCGAGTACTGTCGTATCGGATAGCGGAGAGATTTTATCACCGAAATAAGCCCCCGAAATGATAGCGCCGGCAATCCACCCGGCTTCGAATCCTTGTGCCTTTCCTATCCCGAGCAAGGCGACACCGATGGTGGCGATGGTTGTCCAAGAGCTCCCGGTAACGACGGAAACGATGGCACAGATGAGACAGCAAGATGCCAAAAATATCTGAGGGGTGAGGGTGTGTAACCCGTAATATATGAGTGTGGGAACTACGCCACTGAGCATCCATGTGCCGGAAATGGCTCCGATGAGTAGCAAGATGATGATGGCCGGTGTCACTTTCTTTATGTTTTTAGCCATGCCTTCTTCGAGAGAACTCCATTTATAATTGTATTTTATCATGGCTATGCCTACACATACGGACGAAGCGATCAGAAGCGATACTTGGCTTCCACCTAAAAGGGCATCTCCACCGAAGATAGGGATAACCATAGCCAACAGTGCGACAAGAACGAACAATGGAATCAGTGAAATGACGGGAGTGGGTATTTTGTTTTTTTCGTCCATATTATTTTTTCTTTTTATTCGAGCTTGCAAAGGTAATCATAATGCATATATATTACCTTTATTTTCTTCTATTTTTGAATAAATAAACAGTAATTATTGTATATATAAATATTTATTCATTTTTGAATAAAAAAGAGGATTGTCGGTATTCTACTTTTTCGACGGTATGTAGATTGGAATGCTTTGTTTGGAGAGAAGTGTAAAAATTGAGCGGAAATTCAGAAATTGAATCGAAGTCCGGCTTGCAGATTGATGTTAAAGGGTTTTTCTTTACGAATAGTCGAGATGTCCGATCCATCGTCGAAGTAATAAACAATACCGGGTTCGGCATAGAGGCTTATATGCGATGCCAGTTTGAAAGATATTCCGACCGATGCCAATACGGACCATTGCAATTGGTTTATGTGCAGAGTCTCGTCGTTGGAAAACGGCGGACGATTGTTCATTTCGTATTGTGCGGAGAGTTCTCCGTGAACACATTTTTCCAACATTCCGCCTCCCGATAGGTAGAGATTGAAATAGCGCTTTTTTAAGAAATTCCAGTTTAGTTTTAACGGTATTCCCAAATAGTGTAGTTGCTGGTTTTGTGTATAGTATGCAGCTCCTCCGGCAGTCAAGTCGGACGAAAGATAGGTATATACAAGTCCCGTTTCTAATGCCAGTCGATTGTTCAGTTCTTTCTGGACTGTAATTCCAACCGATACGGGAAAGTGGTGTTTAATGTCTGTTTTGGGTTGGCTATTGATATTTTGCAGCATGATATGTTGGTAGGGTGTTGTCACCGGCCCTTCGGAGTTCGAAAGATTTTTTTCGGAGGGGAGACTTGCCATTTCGGCAGAGGCATAAGGGGCTAAATTGCTGAATCCATTTCGATTGTCGGCTGACGCGATTAGGTTATTCCCCAGAGATACGCCCAAAGACCAAGTGCTTTTGGGTTTGGTTTTGGGTTGTGTATGCGTATGTATGGTTGTCATGCTGGTATTCTCATTTCTCGATGAAAATAAGCCAGTCTGTGCGTTGTCTCGTTTTTTCTCCGGAGTTGATTTTTCCGGTTCGGAAGATTCCCGTTGTTCGATGTGTCGCGATTCGTTTATTTGAGATGGCGTATGGTTTTCCACATCGGTACGGTCGGGTGTTTGCGGTGCTCGTATCGGTTTATAAGATTGGGCTATTATATCGAGTGGTTTCTGTTTTATCGAGGGTACAGTATTTTGCATTCGAGATACTTCCATTTGCTCCGAGCCGGATATTTTTGTTTGAAGCGGGAGATTGTTTAAGTCGGTAGTCGGACGGAGGAATTGTAACCCGATAAAAGTACATAACAAAAGTGTAATACAAGCGGCTGCCCACCAAATGGTTCTTTTCCGAAGGGGGATACGACGTGGAGCGAGCTCTTTGGAAAGTTCTTCCCAAACTTCTGGCGGAGGAGTAACCGAATATTCATCGAGCTGCTCTTTCCAGCTGTCTGTCCAATTTTTAGTTTTATCCGTTTTCATATTGTGCCCAATATTGTTTAATTCGATTCATCAATATCGTTCGTGCCCGATGTAATTGTGATGAGGAGCTTTTTTCGTTTATATGAAGTAGGTTTGCGATTTCTTTATGTGATTTGTTCTCGAATGTGAACAGATTGAATACCGTGCGGTATCCGTCCGGCAATTCCGAAATGAATCGAAGAAGCGTTTCCTGAGGTATGTTTTTTACGATTTTGTCGTCGTCTTCATATTCCGGGTCGGCTATTTCGGGAGCGGTTTCGATGTCGAGCTCGATATGTTGTGTTTGCTTGCGAATCGCTTCTAATGCTGTATTTACCATAATACGGCTCAACCATGCTTTTAATGAGCCTTCGCCTCGGTAGAAAAATTTATCCAAAGAGGTAAAGGCTTTAAGGAACCCGTCATGTAAAAGATCTTTGGCGAAATCTCTGTTCCCGGAGTAACGGATACAAAGTGCGAACATTTCACCGGCATAGCGTTGATACAGCTCGTTCTGTGCCGTCATATCTTTCCGCTTGCAACACTCTACCAGCTCTGCTTCGTTCATTTTTCGATGATTCCTGTTATTTATTAAATGCAACGATGTAAAAATACTGCATGATAGGTGATAGAAAAATTGTTTTTAACTCTTTAACAAAATTCGGTGCAGTATTTTTGAATGGTTTACGTTTACCTCATAAAAGTGGATAAATTAAAAAACAGACGAATATGAAAATGAAAAAGTTTTTATTGGTAGGATTATTAGGTGTTGTGACATTGTGCGGGCTGTCGTCTTGTGACGATGATGACGATGGCGGATACGTTCCGTTTTCCTATGCGGTGGGCGATATGGTCGTAAAAGACGGGAGTGAGCCATATATCCAGTTGGATAGTAAGCAAACACTTTTCCCGTCGAATGGCAGTCGTTTGCCTAATTATTTGTTGAAAGATGGAAAACGGGTAATCGTGAACTTCTCTTTTCTCGAAGGACAGCGGGAGGGATATGATTATTATATTCTTATCAATGATATAGATTCTGTGTTGGTTAAGAATGTTATTCCCATCACTCCTGAAACGACCGATAGTATCGGTAACGATCCTGTGAATGTGTTGGATATGTGGACGAGCGATAAGTATCTGACGGTTCAGTTTGAAATGCGAGGTCTTGGTCGCGAGAAACACATGATTAATTTGGTTAGGAATTATTCTTTATCTCCTAATCCCGATGGAGACGGTTATTTACAGTTGGAGTTGCGTCATAATCGTTTGAATGATCCTGAGATAGACCATATTTTATGGGGGGTGGCTTCGTTTAGATTGGATGATTTGAAACTGGAAAATCCCGATTTGAAAGGGTTGAAAATAAAAGTGCGTAGTCCTTATGGAACGGAAGTTCGTACTTGTGATTTCGAGAAGGAGGATTCAGGAGAGGATGCAATTTCTGGAACTCAGGAGAAGAGTGTTTCTACTTATGTCCGATAGAAATTGATAGTTAAGTAAATAGGTGTTGATTGCCGGGAGCAGAATGGATATTTTGCTTCCGGTTTTTTATTGTGAAATAAGGGCTTATAAGTTTTTTGGATAGGTACAAAAAAAATTGATTGTCTCACGACAACCAATCTTTGTTAACCTTAAATCTAATACCATGAAAAACACATTGCAAATATAGGGGTAAATATGTTCTCAAACATAATATTTAGACAATAATTTTCTTGGATTTAATTTGTTTTAACTAATGTAAATCGATTTGGTCGTAAATGTATACGGTCTTTAACATTTTGGCGAGACTGTAAACAAATATTCGCTGTTCCCGGATATTTCCTTATATTAGAATGAGATAGAAATAATTCAAAAAGGGGAAAAGGATTTGTTTGTTTTATCCTTTTCACATTTTTCGTTTGTGGTATCGGACGAGTTTGTTAAAGATGGACTGTATTCGGTATATCCAAATAAATTTGTTTCTGCACTTGGTTTACATTATCTTTGTCATAACGAAGATAGGATGTGGTTCGACATAGCTAATTCGGAAATGAGATCCCCGTTTGCCTCTGCGCTCACCTTTCACTATCTTTGTCTATTGTTGTACGAATGGTAAGAATTAAAATAGGTATTAGATTAATACCCGATTAAATGAAAAATAAATGAAGGTTGCCGATTTGATAAAGAATAGCGGGAGTACAGGATTTTCATTTGAAATATTGCCTCCATTAAAGGGTAGCAGTATCGAGAAATCTTTTAAAGCGATAGACACGCTACGGGAATTTGCGCCGTTATATATTAATATAACCACACATCGCAGTGAATTGGTTTATAAGGATACCCCCGATGGGTTGTTTCGCCGGGTCTCGGAACGTAGTCGTCCCGGTACAGTAGCGGTAGCGGCAGCTATAAAAAATAAATATCAGATACCCACTGTTCCTCATCTCATATGCAGTGGCTTTACAGCTCTCGAAACAGAATATGCTTTAATAGATTTGAATTTTTTGGGGATATGCGATTTGCTTATTTTGAGAGGTGATAAGGCTAAGCATGAGAATCGATTTATCGCTGCTTCCGGTGGATATGAACATGCTATTGAATTGGAGCAGCAGGTGAATCGTTTTAATGAGGGTTATTTCATAGATGGCACTCGAATGGATTTGGTCAGTACAAGGCAATTTTCATACGGAGTGGCGGGTTATCCCGAGAAACATGACGAATCTCCTAATCCCGACGAGGATATGAAATGGTTGAAGGCAAAGGTGGATGCAGGAGCCGACTATATAGTTACCCAGATGTTTTTCGATAACGAAAAGTTTTTCTCGTTTGTAGACCGTTGTCGGGCAGCAGGGATTACCGTACCCATTGTCCCGGGATTGAAACCTATCTCGAAGGCTTCGCAATTGACATTGTTACCTCGTGTATTTCACGTAGATATACCCGATATGCTGGTTCGGGAGATTGTTAAGTGTAAAGACGATTCGCAGGTTAAGCAGGTAGGGATAGATTGGTGTACAGCTCAATCGCTCGAATTGAAAGCGAAGGGAGTACCCAGTATTCACTATTATTCGCTTATGGCGGTCGATAGTGTTTATCAAGTGGCGAAGTCGGTTTATTAACGGAGGGATCGCGCAATGTTTTTTAAAGACGTTATCGGACAGGAGGAGGTAAAGCGAAGACTTTTACGTTCGGTTGATAATGATCATGTGGCTCATGCCCAGTTGCTTTGTGGACCGGAGGGTGTCGGTAAATTTGCTATGGCTATGGCTTATGCCCGGTATATACATTGCACGAATCGTCAGAATGGGGATGCTTGCGGTGTATGTCCGTCTTGCCGGCAACATACGGCTTTGACTCACCCGGATTTGCATTTTGTATTCCCGATGGTCAAAGTGGATAAGAAGAAACGGATATGCGACGATTATTTGCCCGAATGGACTGAGTTTTTGAAGGAGAATACCTATTTCGGGATCGATTCATGGTTGAGGTATATTAATGCCGATAACAAGCAGGCCGTAATTTATGGAGAAGAGAGTGAAAGTATTTTGCGGAAGATGTCTTTAAAGAGCTATGAATCTCCGTATAAAATAATGATTATATGGCTGCCGGAACGCATGAACGACACTTGCTCCAATAAATTGTTGAAATTGCTGGAAGAGCCTTATCCCGGTAGTGTGTTTTTGTTAGTCAGCAATAATCCCGATAGAGTGCTGGGGACTATACGTTCGCGTTCGCAGCTTATCGAGATTCGCTCTTTGTCTACATCGGTTATAGCCGAGGCGTTGCAACGCCGGTATGGGATAACGGAGCAGGATGCTGTTTCGGTGGCCCATGTCGCAGAGGGTAATTATTTGAAGGCTTGCGAGTCTCTTCAATTGAATGAGGAGAATAAATTATTTTTCGATTATTTTGTACAGGTCATGCGTTTGGCCTATGCTCGGAAAATAAAGGATTTGAAGATATGGAGCGAGGAAGTGGCTGATTTGGGACGCGAACGTTTGCGTCGATTTCTTTCCTATGCCCAACGAATGATACGTGAGAATTACATCTATAATTTGCATGTTCCTGCATTAACCTATATGAATCGGGAAGAGGCTCAATTTTCTTCGCGTTTCGCTCCGTTTATTCATGAACGTAATGTACAGGCTATCATGAAACATTTGAGCGATGCCGAAAATGATGTCGGGCAGAATGCTAATGCCAAGATTGTTCTTTTCGATCTATCTATAAAACTTATTATGCTGTTGAAAAGCTGATGAGGAGTCGTGATGTGAAATGAATGTAGAAGAGTTTAGGGAATATTGTCTTTCGTTGAAGGGTGTGGAAGAGAAGATGCCTTTCGTGAATGTTGCCGATCGATATAGCCGTGATGTTTTGTGTTTCTATGTGGGCGATAAATGGTTTTGTTTTGTGAATGTCGAGGTGTTCGATTTTTGTTGTATTAAGTGCGACCCGGTGGAATCGGGCGAATTACAGGCTCGTTATATGGGGGTAAAGCCGGGGTGGCATATGAATAAAATGCATTGGATTAGCGTTTACTTTAATCGAGATGTTTCGGACGAGATGGTCAGGAAGTTGGTGAAGAAATCTTATGATATGGTTGTCAAGCGTTTGAATCGTAAGGAGCGGGAAAGACTATTATAGAGAGATATGTCTATTTTTTTGAAAAAACAGGTCTTTTTCTATTGAAAAAATATTATCTTTGCCGTCCCGGATAGAAAACACCGGGAAACTACCACTGGGGCTGACCGGTTTTGACAGCGGGTAGAAGTGGTGGGTAAGCATGCAGAGCGTTGTTGCCCCGCTCTATAATATCAGACAACAAAAATTTAACTGGCGAAAATAACTACGCTCTTGCTGCTTAATCGAAGTACAGTAGATTAGCTTAATCTCCGCAACAGTTGTGGAGACAAGACATCACCCGGTTGCTGTTGTTCCGAAGCGTTCCGAAACGGTGGTGCAATAATATCGGAAATAGTCAGAGGCCAGTTTCGAGCTGATGATGAAAATTTAGAAACTAAGGTGCAGATTGGTGGCTTCGGTCTTGTCTGTACCCGACAATCAAAGCGAAGATAAGCATGTAGAAAGCTCATTAGTTCCTCGTTTGGACGAGGGTTCGAATCCCTCCAGCTCCACGATAAACATTAAGAGACAGTGAATGCTAACGGATAGTACTGAATTGAAAAGGTTCTGTCCGTTTGTTGTATCTGTTGAGTGTTTTTAAAGTCTTTCTTTCATATCGTTGTTGAGAAGTCTTTTAATATTGTGAAAAATAAAAGAGCGATGGCTGGTAAAAAAGCAAACAAGAAACAGGTGCACCCACATCTTTCGGGAGTACAAAAAGCCGTAGTGTCTTTTGCTAATATGTTTGAGAAAAACCGTCGTATAAATCGAGAGGCGCAACGAGTCATTAAAAGAAAAACACCTCAAAAAGTCAGGACTTTACTTTATGGGAAAAGAGGTAGGAGGATTGAAGAGCGTTTCTTCTGTGTTGTCTGCGGAAGTTCTTATGGGGAGGGGTGGAGATATAAATTGGAGGAGGATACCTATTTGTATTTGTGTTCTCGGTGTAAAGAAGTCGTTCGGCCACAGTTGATGGTAAAAGCCATATATTCATCGAATTTCGAAGTTCAAAGGAAAAAGCATTGAGGTTAGTTATTGTGGTGGATAGCCAATAAGTTTACTATAAAAAAAGAATCCATATACATATATGGATTCTTTTTTACATTATCCCCAATTCTTATTTCACTCGTTCATAATAGGGGAGACGATCGAGGGGGACATCTATCTCTATTTTTTTCGGACCCTTGAATGTTTTTCCTTGATCGTCGCGCCATGTGCCTTTGGGAAGATTAACGGTACGATGAGTGCCTTCGGTAATCATGGGGGCTATCATATATTTGTCACCGAGCATGAACTGATCTTTGCATTCGGTGAATCCGCTATGTGGAAAACTGTATTCCATGTGGCGCAAGATAGGCTCTCCGGTCTCGGCGGCATGACGGGCACATTCATAAATGTAGTCGCCCATCGTGTGATGTAGCTGTGCGTATCGTGCACAGATTTCCATATTCTCACGATTGAGGATTCGCCACGGGGCAACTGAAAATTGCATCATGGGCATGAGGGCATGGACTTGGCATGATCGTACAATGAGTTCTTGGTTAAATTCGTCTTCTTTAATATCGAGAAAAGAGGAAAATTGCCCACCTCCAATCATATCGGGACAGGCATAGGGATAACCGAGCATACCGCAAATTGCCATGTTGGGTATAAGCATGGATACGGCATACCACGAATAGTCTTTGTCTCCTATGCGTTGCACTAATGGCAGGCCTCCGGTTTTCCAAGCGGCTCGAAATTCATTGAAAGGGTAGGAAAGTCCCAGTTCGGCCCATCGTTGGGAGAAAATGTTTTGGTCGGCGTTCTTGTCGTAGTAGTCGTACTCTCCGTTAGCCAAGATGGCTATATCGCCTGCGTCGAATTTGAACCCGTCGATCCCGTATTTTCCCATACATTCGTTTAGGGTTTGTTTTAGTGATTCGACAGCTGCCGGATTGGTCATGTCGTAGCATGCACTATATCCGTTCCACCAATTTACAACGGCAGGTGTTCCATTTTTGTTTTTCAGGAGAAATCCTTTGTCTGCCAAATCTCTGAACTCGGGAGAATCGGCCGATACAAAGGGTGAAATCCAAAGCATGACTTTGAATCCGAGCCGGTGCAATTCGTCTGTCATGGCACGGGCATCGGGGAATTTTTCTGCTTTAAATTCGAAGTTCCCATAATAGCGTTGCCAGTTGTCGTCGATCATCAAGATTCCTTTGGGGAATCCGTTCTCGATGATGTTATGAGCGTAGTTCAGAATGTCTTCTTGATTTTGATTATACATGAGTTCTATCCATGTATTGTATTGTGGTTCTTTAAAAAAGAGTGCTGGCGGAGTTTTTCCGTTTGCCGGGAAATGTGTTTTTGAGGCATGAAGATAGGCATCGCGAAGGTTTTTCCCAGCGGTTGTCACTTGTGGGGATTCGTGATCTGATTCGATAACGAGTGTGTCGTTTACCAAGCGGAAACGGAAAGGTTCGTCACTCCATACATAACGTCCTTGCGAAGATAGGAGCAGGGGAGAGGCTTCGTTATTAAAATTGACTTTTGCCAAATCATAGAGGGGGGTATTCGATGCAAAGGGCATTTCGTTACCTATTCCCACGAAGCAGCCCCACCATTTTTCATTATCGATGGGTGCGATGTGTTTGGTGTATGGTTGGGCTTGTAGAAGAAAAAATGAACCCAGAAGGAAAGTGAGTAATGATATTTTTTTCATGATATAATATATTAATGTGTGCACGAATCTACAAAATTTTCATGAATCGGCAAAAGCCTTTATTCCTACTCTTTATGTTTGAGGTAGGGGAGATATGGGCAGGAATATGTCATAAATCGAAGTAGTGAAGTATTCTTTTTAGTTTTGTCTTGTTCTTTTTTGGGGTTAAAAAACAAGAGAGGTAATGCATGATTTGCAGCATCACCTCTCTTTATGTGGTTTATTTCTCTTATAGATTTTTATTTCTTGATAAATTTCATGGCTTTGTCTGTATTACCCATCGTTATTTTAACGATATAACAGCCTTTCGTCAAATCGGCGACATTTACAGGGGTTTCTTCCGTAACTTTAACCAATTTGCCTGTCAAATTATATATGGCAATGGTAGTATTTGCATCGATACCGTTTACATAAAGTATTCCGTCTTGGTAGTAGAGCGATATGGACTTTATGTTTTCTTTGTCTATGCCTACAATCGTCCCGAATGTTACGTTATAAGTATGGTTGCTGTCTATGGCTCCTATTTCGTAAATATTGTTACTAATTTGGTCTAACAGCGATTCTCCATTGGAAGAAGTGAAAGTTTCTATCTTATAATTTTCTTCGGGGATAAAAGTTAGTTTGACAAATGTGTTGTTTAGAATTTCGGAACCACTGGCATATACATTACTTTCGTCGTCGGAGATGGTGACAGAACCATTCCCGGTAACATTGCAAGTAACTCTCCATGTCGGTATTTTCGAGAACACAGCACATATTGTCATATTATCGGAAACTGCGTTTACTGTATATATGTTTTCTGCAAGTTCGCCTATCTTTTCTTCTTCGTTCACGAGGAATGACGTTAATTCATATCCTTCGTTTACGGTTACTTTGAAAGTTAGTTTTGATCCTCGTATAATTTCAGAACCGAATGCGGTCGCTTCTTCGGCATCATTAACGAACATTTCGACGTTACCACCGGTTGCGGTCGTATTGGTTACGATTACTTTATTGGAGAATACCACTGTTACTTCTGTGTCATCTTCGATGACAAAAGTCGTTCCGCTATTTACTTCGCCATTTACCAATACTTGCGATAATACATATCCTTCTTCCGGTTCGGCTATGACTGTCAATGCGCTGAACTGGTCTACCGCTCCACTTGTTACTTCTTCATTTTTAGCATTAACTACTTTGAATGTTCCCCCTTCGGTGGGTTGAGTGATGGTGAGATTATTGGTTGGGAATGTATGACCGGCTACGATTTGTACTTGAATAAAGTCGCAAGTATAAACTTCTGCGCCCCAGTGGGGAGCACCAGTATGTACCTCGGTTGTACCTTCTACTACACCGGCGGGACAGCTACCGAATGTTCCTTTGTTTTCCAATTCGGCTTCCGAATCATTTTCGATTTTGTAATAGGCCACTAATTCTTCGGGCATATTCTCTTGGGCGTAACCGCCGCGAATGGATTCCTTTACTTCTTTTTCGGTCAATGTTTTTGTCCATACCTGAACTTCGTCCACATAGCAAGAGAATCCGCCGTTCCCCACGAAGAACACACACTCGTCTTGCAATAGACCAATACCATGACCTTCTTGTGTTCCTCCTTCTACGATTGTCCCTAAATCGCCAGTTCCTAATAATTTCCCGTTTTTGTATAGTTTGATTTCTTTATTGGTGTCATCGACTGTTACGGTAATAAAAGCCCATTCATCGGCAGTGAGCGTAGCGTTGGTGGTCACTTCGGCTATTCCCGGGCAGTTGCCTTTGTCTTTCCATGCGCGAGCTTTCATTTTCAGGACTCCGTTTTCGAGTACAACGCCAAATGTTCCTACGGCTCCATAGTAAGGTGCTTGTCCGTGTCCCATTACTTGCCCGTTTGTACTAACGGTTTTCACCCAAGCGGACATTGTGAAATTGCGGGCACGATGGTCTGAACCTGTTATATTACCATTATTCCATGAGTTATTCTCTCCATTTGTGTGTTCGCCTAATACTTTATCATCAAAACGGAATTGGTATTTATTATTACCACTTATTGCAGGGACTAGTACGGCTTTGGGACCTTCGACTTGGAATGAGACTGTGACGGTCGTATTTTCGTTCACCGTGTAATTATCTCCGTTGGTGAAATCGGATCCGTTTACTTGGAGGGAGAGAATTTCATAACCGGGATCGGCAGTAGCCGTAATTGTCAATACCGTACCTTCTTTTATACCGGTGTTCTCTCCTGTGGTAAGGGGGTCGGAACCGTTCATTACGCTTAGTTGTCCATTTTCTACCAGAGTCGGTAGCGTAACTGTGTAATAAGTAATATCGGTCAAGTTGACAACGATAGTCGTGTTTTCTGTTACCGTGAAAATGTATGATCCGTTTTCTTCTGCTTCGGCTGGTTGCCCGTTAATCAGTACGGATTCTATCTTCTTGTTTTCTGGCAATGAATTGAATGTTAGGGTTAATTCTGTGCCAGAGGCTATCGATTCTAAGTTCTCGATAACTTCTTCTCCTGCTGTAATTTGATAATCTACTCCTTCGTCGACAGTAATTGTTACTTTATGCATAACGATTTCGACAAATGAAACAGTAATAGTTGCATCTTCCGTTACAGTATATGTCCCACCGTTTTCAATCGGTTGACCGTTGATATTCAGGGATTCCAAACGATAATTATCGGCAGGTGTCGCCGTTATGGTTAAAGTAGTCCCCGATGCTACGGTATTTTCTCCTGCCGAAAGAGGAGTCTCGTCGTTGGTCACGCTCAGTGTCCCGTTTTGTACTTCTGTGGGTAATGTAACTGTATAACTACCAGTGATTGTACGCCCTTCGGCTAATGTGGGGGCATATTCCGTAAAAGAGGTTTGCGAGATATATCCTCCGTCGGAACTTGTTTGTCCTCCACCTAATTTAGTATATTTGGCGGTTGTAGAAGATTGGGCAGAATCGACGACTTTGTTGGAGAATTGTCCAGTTGTACCCGGAGTAACTTCGTTGAAGTCATACCATACGGTTAAACTCGACAGGTTTTGGGGATTTTCGTAGGCTTGTGCAACTTCCTGAGCCGTCAAGGCTTTGTTGAAGAATTGGAATTCATCGCAGAGACCCGAAAACCCGAATCCTCCTAAGAAAAAGATGCAGGGATCGTCTCCAAAAAGTTCCAATTGTTTGGTGTTATTTTTTGTCGTTACGAGAACTCCATCTTTGTATACACAAACATCAAAATTACTGTTATCATAGACGAGGGTGAGGTAGGTCCATTCGTTTAATGCTACTGCGGTATTCAAAGTGGAAGTTACCGTATTACTTGCACCAGAAATGATTTTAAGAGTTCCCGTTTCAGTGGTGGCTAAAATCAAACTTCCGTTATAATTTGTGTGTGCTTGGGCGCCGTGTCCCATAATCACATTTCCTTTGTTATTGCTACCGCTGTTCATGAATCGATCCATCTTCACCCAAGCTGAAATAGTGAATGATTTGCCGGTACGGTCTGTGTCCCCACCGGAACGGTCGCCTAAAATGGTTTCGGGAATTTGCAAGCGATAGCCGTTTACATTATTTGTACTGGCCTGAGGAATAGAAAGAGCTTTGTTCTCTTCGGCATAGCTATTAAGAAAAGGCAGAAGAGTAAACAATAAAGTGAATAACATGTAGTGTTTTTTCATGATAAACAAATATTTAATTAAACAAAAAGTAATTCTGAAAATTGAATGATATGTTTTTATTTTTTCATGATATGTATATACATATTTTTGAGCATTTTTTTATGCACTATATAATATTAACCTTAAATCGAGGGTTATCCCTAGTGAAAAAGTGAATTTTTTTGAGAAAGTAGAAAATGAATACGATAAGAATCGTGCAGGTGAGATGTTCTTAGGAGCTTTTTTATCGTGTTAAGAGAACTATTATAGACCGATTGGCGATTGTTTGGCCATGTTACTCCCCCTCTCCCCCCCCCCTGTGTTTTACAACGCAAAATATAGGGGGAGGAGATAAGAGCTTGGTCATCTCTCCCTCTGCTCATCGCAGATGAGATAGGGGGAATGCCCGATAGTGTTATGGGGCACGACAAGGGAGGAGTTCTAAAATATCTCCGATAATGAAAACTGAAATATCCCGTAGCATTACGGAGAACAGTGTTAGCAATAGGGGGGGAGAGAATATACACGAACAATCCCCGTTAATTAACGACTGAGCCGTTAAAATGCTTTTGAGAAGAAGAAAAATAAAAAACGGAGTATCCAGTGAGGGATACTCCGTTTCAATATGCTGTCTAAAATATTTATTCAGCACTTTCGGATGCAGGAGCTGCATCTGTTGAAGGAGCTTCTGCAACGGCATTGGCTTCTTCTTCCGCTTTTGCAGCGGCTTCGGCTTCTGCCTTAGCGGCAGCCTCGGCTGCTTTTTTAGCAGCGACAACTTCGGCTTTTGCTTTGTTCTTTTCGGTTTCTTCTTCTAGACGTTTTTTTGCAGCAGCGTCTTTTGCGGCAGAAACTTTGGCTTTCTCAGCGTCAATAGCCGATTTTTTGTTCTTCAACCATGCTTCGAAGCGTTGTTCTGCAACCTCTTCGGTAAAAGCACCTTTTTTTACACCGCCCAATAAATGTTTTTTCATCAATACACCTTCTTTGGAAAGGATATTACGTACAGTGTCGGTGGGTTGAGCACCGGTTGTCAGCCAATACAAAGCTCTTTCGAAATTCAAATTTATTGTAGCAGGATTAGTGTTCGGATTATAAGAACCTATCCTTTCAATAAACTTACCATCACGTGGTGCCCTGCTATCGGCGATTACAATTTGGTAAAATGCATAGTCTTTGTGACCAAAGCGTTGTAATCTGATTTTTGTTGCCATTTGAAATTTTTTAATTGGTTATTATTTGCATTAGCGGCGCAAAGATAGTATTTCTTTTTGAACCGTGCAAATAGGCATGCGCCTAAATTTTTTTGAGTATGAGATTATTTCGTTTCGGATAGCAAAACGTCTTGCCATAACTCGGCATTGAATCCGACCAAGACCTGTGAGTCTGTTACGAGAAGAGGACGTTTGATTAGTTTTCCATCAGAAGCCAATAGTTCTATCAGTTCTTTTTCGGGAATTGTACTAATGCGGTTTTTCAAATTTAGTTCTCTATATTTTTGTCCGCTCGCATTGAAGAATTTTTGTAAGGGTAAATTGCTGCGGGTTATCCATTCGGTTAGTTCCCCGACAGTGGGCGGTGTTTCGACGATGTGCTTCGATTCTATATCAATGTCGTGATCTTTTAGCCATTTTGCCGCTTTTTTACAAGTGCTGCACGAGGGGTATTGAAAAAATAAAATTTTCATAGGTATTTGTTTTTAGAAATAATTTTTGAATGACAAAGATAGCGAAAGGTGAGTGCAGAGGCAAACGGAAATTTTATTTCCGAATGGACTATGTCGAATCGCATCTCATCTTCGTATTTACAAATGTACAAAAAAGCATTGTTAATGCTTCTTTTTTATTTTCGCTATAATAATATAGTTTATCTTTGCCATACTATCACTTTTTATAAGTTAAAAATAAAAAATGGCTTATACCCCGACAAAATTGGTTGGGATATTGTTTTGGCTCTCGATGTGTGATTTTAGATGAACTGCTTTTAATAACTGTGCTATATTATGAAACCGTTGTATCAAGAACTTCCTTTTGCCGTTGATAATTATATCAATTTCTATCGGGAAGATTTGCCCCATTTTATCGTGCCGTGGCATTATCACCCCGAAATAGAAATCATGTGTATTGAAAAAGGGTGGGGCACTCGTTTTGTAGGTGATCATATCGGAGGATATGAAGAGGGCGATGTTTGTATGATGGGTCCTCAGTTGCCGCATGAGTGGAGAAACGATAAAGAATTTTTCGACTCGGATTCTGGTTTAAGGGCGACTTGTCATTGTGTTTATTTTCGTAAAGAGTTGTTCGAGGGTATATTGATACGATTGCCTGAGATGGCGAATATTCGTGAGTTAATAGAACGTTCGAGGCGGGGAATAAAATTTACCGGTGAATCGCGTGAACGGATCGCTCGATATATTCGACGCACGTTTAATCAAAATGGAATCGAGCGGGTAACTAATTTACTCACACTTTTGGAAATGATGGCAGAAGCCGACGAATATGAAATTTTAGCGAGCGTAGGTTTTACCCAGTCGGTCAATTCTTCGGATTTTGAGCGATTCAATAAAGTTTATCGTTTTTTGGTGAAAAATTTTAATAAGCCGATTAAACTTGAAGAGGTGGCTGCTGTTGCCGGACTGACTCCTACTGCTTTTTGTCGATATTTTAAGGAACGTACGAAAAAGACTTTTGTACAGTATTTGAATGATATGCGTATAGGGCATGCCAAGAAATTTTTGATAGAAGGCAAAATGAAAATTTCTACTTTGAGTATGGAGGTCGGATTTAATAATTTGTCGAATTTTATAGAGCAGTTTAAGAAGTCAACCAACATGCTTCCTTCTGAATACCAAGAAAAATATGGGGTGAAAAAGAAAAAGATTATCTGATAATTAGTGCGATTCCATTTTTTTTAAGCCTATATCTGCTTTTTGGAGAGAATATTTATAAAAAAAATGATATTTGTTCTAAATTTTATTGATAGTTCGTATATTTGTTCGACTTCAAAGTTTGATATATGCATGAGAATTATATAAAAGAATTACAAAGAGGTTCTTATTCTGATTTTAATAATTTGTATAATCTTTATGTGGACCGATTATATGGATTCGTTTATAATCTTACACGTTCTTCTGATATGACAGAAGAAATAGTCCAAGAAGTTTTTTTGAAAGTTTGGCAAATTAGAGAGCATATATCACCAGATTATTCATTTCAGTCTCTTCTTTTTACAATTGCAAAGAATAAATTTCTAAATAGTCTTAGAAAACAAGTAGAATTGTATTCATACGATGAGTATATTACTCAATTTGATAATGCTTCGTATTTAGAGAATACAACAGAAAATGATTTGTCTTTCAAAGAGTTGAACGAAAATATAATAGGGGCAAAGTCTAAGTTGACCTCTCGTCAAAAGGAGATATTTGAATTGAGTAAGGAGGAGAATCTTTCGAATAGGGAGATTGCTTTGCGCCTACATATTTCAGAGCAATCTGTGAGAAATCAGTTGAGTTGTGCTCTTAAAGTCATGAGAGAAGAGTTGATAAAGAAAGGGCTTTACGTGGTCTCATGGGTATTTTGGTTATTGGAATGTTAAAAGAAAATAAAAAGAGACGTTTGTATGTTATATAGTGCGGCGTTTGGGGTATTACTTATGAATAGTCATTTAGTATGAAAGAGCAGAAAAAGAACATACTCGAAAGGTATATGCAGGGCTTGATTAACGAAGAAGAATATAATGAGTTCTCGCAAATGGTTCTGGACGAAAATGATGAAAAGATTTTTGACCTGATGGACGAGTGTATTTGCAAGAATACGAATGCCTATGTTATGCCGTCTGATGTGAAATTAAACTTGTACGACCGGATTTGGGAACAGATCCGAAAAGAAAATATCCGTGTGCGGCTGCGGAAGATATCATCTCTTGCAGCTTCTATATTGCTGCCCTTATTTATTTTTTCGACAGTATATTTCTATTTTCAGGTCGATGAGTATAAACATAGGCCTAATGTTATTGTTGCCGAGAATGGCCAAAAAGCCGAATTCACATTGCCCGATGGTAGCAAGGTGCATTTGAATGGCGGTTCAAAGCTATCGTATAATGCAGCATATAATGGACGTCTGCGGGAAGTCTCTCTCGAAGGAGAGGCTTTTTTCGATGTAAAACAAGACAAAGAAAAACCATTCATCGTGAAAACCTCGGTTTTCGATGTGGAAGTATTGGGCACTTCGTTTAATGTTTCGGCCTATGACGATGAAGATATGTCTGAAATCACGTTGGTGGAAGGAAAAGTGAAACTTTCCTTGAATAATAGTGATGATTCGCCTGTTTATTTGACACCTTCGCAAAAGTTCGTGTATTCTAAGAATGGTAAGGAGGGACATATCTCGTTTACAGACGAGGAGTATGAATTGGCTTGGAAAAAAGGTGTGTTAATGTTCAACGCAGAGTTGATTGAAAATGTATTCCAAAAAATAGAACGTTGGTATGGAGTTTCTATCCATTATGAAAGTGACAATATCATTCACGATCGCTTTACAGGTGAATTTGAAGCTTTGACTATACAGGAAATGATGAACATTTTACGCATGCACTATAATTTTAAATATAAAATCGAAAATAATGACATATATATAATTTAGAAACAAGATATTCATGAAAAATACAGATTCAGTTGTGGTAAGTGCCACGATTTGAGTGTGATATTATATTTGCCGTTCGTATATCCGTATTTACATTTTGACTTAGATGAAGTTTTGAAAGGGTATTAAAGAATACTTTTTTAGAGAGTCATATACCCTTTCGTGAAATTTTATCAAGGTATTGTTTTGTGTTTTTAGTGTAAAAAAAGAAAAAATTATGAGAAATCAATTATTGTACGGTGGTATTCTCTTACTTGCCACGGCGTGTTCATCGCCTAAAAATTTTTCTGTTGAAGACGGAAATACGTTTATCGTTATTGACGAGAAGGCTTCTGTTCCAGCTGTTTTGGCGGCTCACGAGCTTCAACATTTTGTGCAACAATCATCGGGCATAGAATTGCCGATTGTTAACAATGCACCTTCTAACGGGTCCAAACTTATTTGCGTAGGTAAAAGCCCGTATACTGCGGAGTTCGATACCATGAAGTTGGGCGAGCAGGAATATTTTATTAAAGTATCTTCCGATAAGGTCGTTCTTATGGGGCAAGATGAAAATACCGATAGAGATGACGGCCGGGATAATAATGGTATCACCCCGTCGAAAGATCGTTTGAAAGTAAACTACTCTCAGCTGGTAAACGATACAGCCAGTCAAATAGAACTTGTACTTCCTTCGGTTTATGATGCACAGGGCACTTGTTATGCGGTATATGACTTTCTTGAAAAATTTGTTGGTGTCAGATTTTATGGGCCGCATCCGATGAATGTAGTTGTTCCGCAGCAAACGAAACTTCAACTCCCTGTTTCTGAGATAAGAAGAACTCCTGATTTGAAGTATAGAGTCGGTACTTATTCTTTTGAATGGCCCATGATGAAAGACCAGTATTTCAAGCCTTCGGGTGAGATGTGGCAACTTTTTTTGAGAAGAATCAAGTTCGGTGGTGAAAAGTGGGCCGCCAATCATGCATTTACTTCTTATCAAGACCGGTTTTTGAAAAAAAATCCCGAGCATCCCGAATTGTTCGAATCGTATCACCCCGAATATTTTGCGCAGGGACGTACCGGAGGCCCTCATGAACGCCAGTTTTGTTACACTAACGAGGCTTTCATTCGACAAGTGGCTCAGGATGCCCGAGACTATTTCGATGGAAAACCGTTGAAAGGATCTCAAATCGCGTTGGGAGACTATTTTGCAGTTGTACCTCTCGATAATGCCTATTGGTGTCAGTGCGACGAGTGCCAAAAACAACTTGCCATCGATGAGGGGAATATTCGTGGAGAGCATTTCAATTGCGGAACAGCGACTCATTATCTTTGGACTTTCGTTAATAATGTAGCCAAAGAGGTGAAGAAAACTCACCCCGATAAGAAAATTGCTGCTTTGTCATATCATGTCTATGCTTATCTTCCCAAAGATATACAACTTGAAGATAACATATCGGTAGCTCCTTGTCTGCATCCCCGTAACTATTGGGCTCCCAAAATGAAAGAAAATGAGTTGGCTTTCTATAAAGACTGGATTGCGGAGAGCAAAGAAAGCGGACGTCCCATATATTTATGGAATTACCTTTGTTTCCCTACCGAAAGAGGTTTGATTCAAGATTTCAACGTATTTCCCGGATTCAACGTGCATGCCGTATCCGATCAGATAAAGATGTATGCCCAAGATGGTGTGAGAGGTATTTTCCTGTGTGGAATCGGGGAGCAGCTCGATTTCTATGCGACGATGAAATTGTATGATGATGCTCAGACGAATACAGACGAAATGGTCGATGAATTCTTTGCCTTGTATTTCGGTAACGCTGCACCGGCCATGCATGACTTTTATGATAAGATAGAATCGGTTTACGCCAACTCTGTTAATTATCCTATGGATATTCAAACTCGTGAGGCACAATTCCACCAAACCGAAGAGATCGCATGGAAATATTTGGGAACAGAACCGGTTATGGAAGAACTTGCCGGATATATGGACAAGGCTGTGCAGTTGGCTTCTACTCCGATTGAAAAAGCAAGAGTCGAGTCTTGGCGCACAGGTGTGTGGGAATATATGAAAGCTGGGAGGGCAAAATACTTCTCGAAACTTGAAAAATAATAATTGACTATGAAGATATTGAAGTTTTTATCGCTCCTGATTTTTTCAGGAGCGCTCTTCGGTAGTTGCTCTTCGAAAGATAAAGTGGGGGACGAACAGATCCGTATTATCCCTTTACCGAATTACTATCAGTCTCAGCCCGGTGTGTTTGAGATGGATAAAAATACGGTGATAGGTGTCGATCTTTCCGATACGAATATGGTTTCCTTGGCAAATTATTTGAATGAAAAATTCATGCGGACAACGGGTTTTGGCCTCTCTATCAAGAGTGCCTCCGAGGGAATTGTCTTTACGCTTGTCGAAGAGAACGATTTGGGAGAGGAAGGTTACCGTATGTCGGTTACCCCCGATGGTACACAAATATATGCGAATACATATCACGGTATTTTTAATGGGATACAGTCTTTTCTTCAATTGCTTCCATTGGACTCTACCGGGGATATAGCTAAAATAAACTGTATAGATATTAGCGATAAGCCCCGGTTCGCATGGCGGGGATTGATGCTTGATGTTAGCCGTCATTTTTTTACTAAGCAGGAGGTGAAGAGGTTTATCGACTTAATGGCTGAGTATAAATATAATGTGTTCCATTGGCATCTGTCGGACGATCAAGGGTGGCGGGTAGAAATAAAATCGTTACCTCGATTGACTGATGTAGGTGCATGGCGTGCTCCTCGTGTGGGAAACTGGTGGGAGCGAGAGCCTCAATCGGTTACAGATTCTCTGACTTACGGAGGATTTTATACGCAAGACGATATTCGGGAAGTGGTGGAGTATGCCCGTGAGCGTTTTATCACGGTTGTTCCCGAGATAGATGTGCCGGGACATAGTATGGCACTTCTTACTGCATATCCTGAAATCTCGTGTACAGGTGGCCCGTTTCATGTGAATGTAGGGAACACGTTCTATACCAAAGAAGAGAATTCTCTTTGTGTCGGGAAGGAAAAAACGTTTGCCATACTCGATATGATATTCGATGAGTTAGTGGATTTGTTCCCTTCTTCGTATATCCATATAGGTGGCGATGAGTGTTACAAGGGCTTTTGGGCGAAATGTCCCGATTGCAGAGCTCGTATGTCGTCGAAGCAGTTACAGAATGTCGAGGAACTACAAAGCTATTTCGTAAAAAGAGTTGCCTCTCATATGCAGAGTAAAGGAAAACACGTCATCGGTTGGGATGAGATTCTTGAAGGAGGATTGGCCAAGGATGCCATTGTTATGTCGTGGAGAGGCATGAAAGGTGGCGTGGAGGCTGCCCGGCAGGGCCATCGTGTGATCATGACGCCATTTGAGCATTGTTACCTCGATCTGTACCAGGGAGACCCTGCCGTAGAGCCTAATACATATTCGATGTTGAGATTACGAGACTGCTATAAGTTCTCGATTGTACCCGATAGTATCGATGCCTCTTTTGTTTTGGGAGGACAAGGTAATTTATGGGCCGAATCGATTCCTCATTATCGTCAGGTGGAATATATGACTTGGCCTCGCGCTATGGCTATTTCGGAGACGCTTTGGAATGAGACGGACTCTCGTAATTGGGACTTTTTTATCCAACGGGTGGAGAGCCAATTTAGATATCTCGACCGGTTGAATGTCAATTATGCCCGAAGTATTTATGATCCTATTATATCGCCTTCCATAAACGATGGAGAGTTGAAGATAGAGTTGACGACTGAAATTAGTGGGTTGGATATATTTTATACATTTGATAACACAAATCCGGACTGTTATTCCAACTTGTATACTACGGCTCTCACTGTCCCTAAGAATGCTACTATGTTAAAAGTAGTTACTTACAGGGGAAAATGCCCAATAGGAAAGCAGATAAATCTTACAATAGAAGAATTGAAGGAAAGAGCTAAGAAAAAGGAATAAGTGCGTTTTCATTGGTTGGTCGATGAAACCGCATGGAATGAAAGGACCCCGTCTGATAGATAACAACGACGGGGTCCTTTTTTCAATATTCAGGAAATCTCCGATGGAATGATATGCCAAGCATATTTACAGAATAGATCTTTATTCTTAGATGAATGGAAGAAAATTACATATCATGTTTATATATTATAATACGGATTTATGTATCAACTCTCTCAGCTCTCTATTGAAGGATTCAATAGTTATTGTCCATAGTCGTTGCTTATATAATATTAGTTTTTACATAATTTATGGCTTGGCTTCCTGCTACGAAGTGTTTTATAAAGTTATTATTAGGCGAAAGAGCTAATAAATAATCATTAGAGTTGATCTGGATAAATTGCACATTTTTATTTGTCTACTCCTGTTTTCCACGGTTTTTATAAAAATGCAACAATATGTTGTATAACATATAAAAGCAGGTGTTACGAAATGAGATTTTTTGTGTATTATTATTGAACGGCAAAAATAAAAAAACAGAGAGATTTTAAATTTAGTTAAGTAAAGAAGTAAAATTTTATGAAATTGTACTCATGAAACACATTGTATTAGGCCGTAGGCCAGTATGGCTGCGCTCAATCTTGATTTTATTTTTATTGAGTGGAGTTATATTGAGCACGAACGCGCAAGATCCTCATTTATCGATCGACTTAAATAAAGTTACGATAAAACAATTTTTTGATGAAATACAGCGTAAAACCGATTATACATTCTCTTACCGGGAAGGTGTATTGGATAATGACAGAGATGTGGTGGTTTCTGCAAAGAATAAAAGCCTATCCGAAATTCTTACGTCGGTATTGAAGCCGAAAGGCCTGAGCTTTTCTATTCAGGCGAAATCGATTGTGGTTACACGACAGACTTTGGCTGCCCAACAAAGTACGGTGAAGGGTCGGGTAGTAAATAGTTCTGGCGAGCCTCTTATCGGTGTGACAGTATATTCAAAAGATAATAAAAGAGGTGTAGCTACCGATATCGATGGAAATTTTTCGATTCGAGTAGGTAGCGGAAAAACTTCATTGCAATTCACTTATGTGGGATATAAACCGGAGACGGTTCCTGTGAAAAATAGAGATTTTATTGCTGTGACCATGGAGGAAGACAGCCATATGCTGAATGAAGTGGTAGCGGTGGGCTATGGTGTAATGAGAAAAAGCGATCTAACGGGGTCGGTTACCAGAGTGGGCAACGATAAAATCGCCAATACGCCGACAGTACGATTGGATCAGGCTTTAACAGGTAAAGTGTCGGGTGTACATATTACCAATACTACGGGAGAGCCGGGTGCGGCCACTAATATTCTTATTCGTGGCGGTAATTCCATATCGGCTAGCAATGAGCCTCTTTATGTCATTGATGGATTTATCGGTGCGGGGGATTTGAACTTGATTGACCCGAACGATATAGAATCTATAGAGATATTGAAAGATGCAGCAGCCACTTCTATATATGGTTCTCGTGGAGCGAATGGAGTTATTATCGTGACTACGAAACGTGGTTCGGAGGGGCGGAATGATGTTACAGTTAATGCCTACGTAGGTGTGCAGCAAATCGCTAAGCGGTTGGAGATGCTGAATGCCCGTGAATATGCTGTAATGTTGAACCAACAAGATGTATTGTCGAATCAAGAACCTTCTATTGAAAATCCAAGCGTGTATGGTAAAGGGACCGATTGGCAAGATGAAATATTGCGACTGGCTTTTATGCAGAATTATCAGGTTGCCGCCTCCGGTGGAAATAAAGATGGGCGATATTATTTATCTCTAAGTATGTTCGATCAGGACGGTGTAATCAAGAATTCGGGAATCAGACGCTATCAAACTCGTCTCAATTTGGATAGAAAGATGAGGCATAACATAAATATCGGTGCGAATTTCCAGTTCTCCTATACTCAGAGAGAGCCCAACTTGGTAAGTTTAGGCGGATTTGATTATCAAAGTTCAGCATTAGCAACACCTCCGACTATGAATATTTATAATGAAGATGGTTCCTATGCTTCCGATAGCCCATCGAGAGTCGTAAGTAATGATATCGATAATGTTGTAGCTCAATTGAACGAACGTAAAAAACAGGAAAAGGCAGCCAGTATATATGCCGGAATATTTGCCGAGTGGGAGGCTATCAAAGATTTGAAATTTAAGACATTCCTCGGATTAAATGCAGGTACTAATAAGACGAGTGAATATAAGTCCAGTATGTTGCCGACCATGAGGCAAAATAAAATCAAGGGCGAAGCTTGGATAAACCAAGGGGAGAGCTATTCTATTCTTTGGGAGAATACGGTGAATTATATGAAGGAGGTTGCGAAAGGGCATCATATAACTGCATTGTTAGGTTATACCTTGCAGACTTCCAGAAGCGAAGGGCTCAGCCTGTATGGCAAGAATTTTACCAACGATTTATTGACTTGGAACAATTTGGCTGATTCGGAAACTTCGACTCGGTTAGTTGGTAGTTCGGCTTCGGAGTGGGCGATTATATCTTATTTGGGTAGAATCAATTATTCGGCGCTTGATCGTTATTTGCTTACCGTTACAGGCCGGTACGATGGCTCATCTCGGTTGGGCCGGGACAACCGTTTCGCTTTTTTCCCGTCTGTGGCCGTGGCATGGAGGCTGTCAGAGGAACCGTTTATGAAACAGTTCTCCAATTTGGATAATTTGAAGATTAGAGCTAGTTATGGCCTTTCGGGAAATCAAGATATTGCTCTTTATCAAACTTGGCCTTTGATGAAACAACAAAATGTGATATTGACTGGTACTCCACAAATAGGATATATTCCCGATCGAATGGGAAATGATGAGCTCAAATGGGAGACAACTTCTCAGTTCGACTTCGGGGTAGAAGCCTCTTTCTTTAAGTCGAGGTTAAATATAGAATTCGATGCTTATATCAAAAATACAAAGGACCTTTTATTAGATGTGGAGTTTCCTTATACATCGGGGTTTAAGAATGGATTTATGAATGTCGGCAAGATCTCTAACCGGGGAGTCGAGTTGATGATTCGTAGTACGAATATCTCGACGAACGATTTTACATGGTCGACCGAATTCAATATTTCCCATAATAGGAATGAAGTAGTGGCGTTGGGGCCGGATAAAGACTTTGAATATACGTTCCGTCCGGGTTTGGGAAATCATCCTTATACTTGGTTGAAAGTGGGTGAGCCTGTGGGTGCGTTTTATGGGTATATCATGGATGGTATTTACAGAACGAGAGAGGAAATAGAGGCCGGTTGCGAACCTAATGCTTCTCTCGGACAAAAAATCTATCGGGATATTAATCATGATGGCGTTATTACCATAGAGGATCAAACGACGATAGGTGATCCGAACCCCGATTTTTTTGGCGGATTGAGTAATACATTTAGGTATAAAAACTTTACTTTGAATATATTCCTTCAAGGTACGTTCGGAAATGATATTTTGTCGGGTGGCGATTTCCTGTATGCCACGGTCGATCCCCGTTTCGTGAACCAATATAAACGAGTGAAAGACTTCTGGTCGTTGGATAATCCCGGCGCGAAATTCCCTAAGCTCTATTCCAATGATGAGTATCAACCGTCGACTTATATGGTTCATGACGGGTCTCACTTGAAAATAAAGAGTGTAAGTCTATATTACAATTTCCCGGTGAAAAAATGGAGACGGAACAAAGTGATTTCGGAGTTGCAATGTTATGTGACGGGAACCAACCTTTTTACGTTTACATCTTATAAAGGATATGATCCGGAGGTAAATACTGGCGCAGAGGGTGGATATAATGTGTATTCTGCCAATGTGCTTAGAGGTATGGACTTTACGGCCTATCCACCGGCGAGAACATTTACTTTTGGTGTAAAACTGACGTTATAAAAAAGAAACCATGAGAAAATTAAGAATGATCATATTGGGAATATTGGCGGTTTGTATGGGTTCATGTGCCGATCTGTTGGATAAGGAGCCTATTTCCCAGCTCAGTGTAAATAACCTTTTTAATACAGAGGAAGGCGCAGATGCGGCAGTCGTGGGTTGTTACAGTTTCCTGTATAAACCGGGCTATTATTGGCAAGAGCGGTGGGTGTTTGCGTTTGAAGGAACCGATGTATCGGGGAACGGTGGTGGCTCGGCCAATTATCAATGGACTGCCGGTGAAAACCGTTGGAGCGATTGGTGGCTCACGACCTATCAGGCGATTTGTGCTTGCAATGTGACAATTACCAGACTTGGAATGTCGGCTATCGATAGCGATGTAAAAGAAAAATTGTTGGCCGAGGCTCGTTTTTTAAGGGCGTTTTATTACTATCATGCTCTTACTTATTGGGGGGGTGTCCCTCTGTTGAAAGATGAGATATCGTCGCTCGATGAAGTTAAATATGTAAAAAGAAGTTCTCGTAAAGAATTGGCCGATTTCATTATCGAAGAGGCCGGTGATGCCGCTAAGATTCTTGATAAAGATCCTGCTGTCGCTACCCGGGCAAGTAAAGGGGCTGCATTGATGTTGAAAGCGAAGGTACAAATGTGGCAAGAAGAATGGGAAAATGTAGTAAAAACTTGTGAGGAAATTAAGAATTTGAAAAAATATGATTTGTTTGATAATTATAGCGAGGTTTTTTCCGAGCAATATGAAAATCAGAAAGAGCATATTTTCTCTGTTCAATTTGATCCCGGTTATACCGAATTTTCTGCTCATATGTTATGGTATTTAGGTCCAAGTAAAGACGAATGGGATAAATTCAATGGTCTTGGTGGTAGTTCGGCTCCAGAGTCGTTTTATGAAAAATATGACGAATGGGATTATCGGTTAGAGCAGAACTTAGCAAAGACATGGCGTAATCAGCCGTTTAAGGATAGCCGAATCGCTATTCTCAAATACTGGGATCGTACCGGATCGCAAATGTTGGATCATGATGGTCTAAACTTCCCTGTATACCGATATGCCGATGTATTACTGATGTATGCGGAGGCATTGAATGAGTGGAAAAAAGGTCCTACAACCGAGGCTTATGAGGCTGTGAATGAAATCCGTCGTCGGGCAGGAGTAGATGAGATAGAGAACTATGATTACCAAAAATTTAAATTGTTCATTCAAGACGAGAGAGCCCGGGAATTGTGTTATGAAGGGCATCGCCGATTCGACTTGGTACGGTGGGGCATCCTTGTAGAAACGGTTAAGAAAATTAGTAAAGAGATAAATTCCAGAGGTGACGAATATGTCGATGAACGGCATAATCTTTGTCCTATTCCCGAGACCGAAATTATTAAAAACGGAAATTTAGAACAAAATCCCGGATATGAAACCGCTAATAAATAAGTTGAGCCATGAAATCTATAACTAAAATAATTTTAATTTTTTTATCTGTAATTGCTTTTGTCGCCTGTGAGAAAGACGACGAGGATTTTTCTCCCAAAGACAGTTATTTGTATGTATGGAATGTGCGTACATGGGAAGTGGATACAGAAAGTAAATTGTCCGATATAAAAGTCACTTACTTTTTTAAGGGTGATACGGCTCGGGTAAAACAGATAAATTTTTGGGTTATAAAGGAGAATAGTACTTTGTATGCCGAAGAGGCTATGCAACATCAGGATAGGGCTTTCCAATTGACCCAAATTCAAAACGATCCGGATCAAAAAGAGTATAAAAATCAATGTTCGTTTCGTTTCCCAGAAACGATAACAACGGACTATGATGGAGATCCTTTTATACCGGGTGAAGGATATCGTTTGGTCGTGAAGGCATTGGGTAAGGACGATATGATTGTCGACAGTCCTACGATAGAGTCGGGGGTGTTTACGATATATGATCCAAACGCTCCTGAAGAAGAGGAATAATAACCTTATTTAAATAATACCATTATGAATAAAAAATTAATTGTAAGTTTTTTGTCTTTTGTTTCTTGCTTTTGTCTGTTTGCACAGACAGAAGGAAACAAGGCTTTTCAACTGAATGTGAACAATGGAGATGCTTATCTCGATTGCGGTGATGTGAGTGAATTGAATAATACATCTCAATATACGATCGAGATGTGGGTAAATGTGACATTGAATGATTTGCCCGACCGTTTTATCATCTTTAAGAAAGAACCGACCGAAACGAATCGTATCAAAGTGCAGGTGGAGAAGAATGGCCAGATATATGTCATGCAGTCCAATGGAGGTGACGGAGCATTTGCCCAGACACCGGTCGGCACGTATCCCGAGAGTGGTTGGCATCATATCGCATTGGTTTACGATGGGGAAAAAGGGACCAGCGGAAACGGAGCCATGATACTGTATATCGATGGAGTGAAGCAACCCCTATCAGATGCGACATTCAAGGGCACTACCGGCAATATGGAGGGTTCTTTTGCAGTGGGTGGCCCGGCATTGAATGTCCAGTATGATGAGGTGAGAATATGGGATAAAGCGATGGAGGCTGTAACTATTATGGAATGGAAAGGTTGCAAGGTTCTCGATTCTCACCCGGACAAAGAGGCTTTGGCGGCATATTATGATTTTCAGAATGTTTCGGGAACCGAGGTTCCCGATTTAGCCGGTCAATATCCTGCTGTGTTTGAGGAATCGGAAGCTTCTATTTTGGACACCGAACTTACTATTTTAGAGAAGCAACCAGAGCCTATTGCGATTAATAACGGATTCAAATTGAATGTGAACAATGGAGATGCTTATCTCGATTGCGGAGATGTGAAAGAATTGAATAATACGTCGCAATATACGATCGAGACGTGGGTAAATGTGACATTGAGCGATCTGCCCGATCGTTTTATCATCTTTAAGAAAGAACCGACCGAAACGAATCGTATCAAAGTGCAGGTGGAGAAGAATGGCCAGATATATGTCATGCAATCCAATGGAGGCGATGGAGCATTTGCTCAGGCTCCGGCCGGCACATATCCCGAGAGTGGTTGGCATCACATCGCATTGGTTTACGATGGGGAAAAGGGGACCAGCGGAAACGGAGCCATGATATTGTATATCGATGGCGTGGAACAATCCCTATCGGATGCGACATTCAAGGGCACTACCGGCAATATGGAGGGCTCTTTTGCAGTGGGTGGCCCGGCATTGAATGTGGAGTATGATGAAGTGAGAGTTTGGAATAAGGCATTGGCTGCAAAAGTTATAAGCGAGTGGAAAAATTATAAGATTGGAGATTCGCATCCCGATAAAAATAATTTAGTCGCTTATTATGATTTTGAGAATATATCTGGTACACAGGTTCCCGATTTAGTAGGCAATTATCCGGCTATGTTTGAATCTAATGAGGCAGAGATATTGTTGAATGACTTGGCTTTGTATGAGAAGGACGATATTCCCACTGAAATAGAAAACTCAATTGTAGCCGAGCCCGAAACTTTACAGACTGTTGTGTCCGGTGGAGAGATTACATTGATAGCCTCTGTCCCTCAAAACGTGTATATCTATAATTTGGCAGGTCGGTTGGTTTTGGATTTGCGAATAAGTGCAGGCGAAACTGTTGTACGAGATTTGCCCAAAGGTTTTTATGTTGTGAATAGACAAAAAGTAATTCTTCGATAAAAAAGAAAGGTATGGTAATAAAAAGGCAGTTTAACAGCCTGTTTTTTTATTCTTATACTTGAATGTAATTTTGTTAATTATTAAAAATATACTTATGAAAAAAATTTATTTTTTGTGTTGTTTATGCTTGTTTAGCGTAATGACAACAATGGCTCAATTATCCGGGAATAAAGGATTTAAGCTGAATATAAACAGTAACGATGCTTATCTGGATTGTGGGGATATCGCCACATTTAACAATACCAAAGCGTATACCGTAGAAATGTGGGTAAATATTAATTTAGATGAGGTAGAGGACCGATTTATCATCTTTAAAAAGGAACAGTCGGACGAACGAAACAGGATCAAAGTGCAAGTGGAGAAGAACGGTCAGATATTCCTTATGCATGCCAATGGAGATGCTGCTTATGCGGCGACATCGGCAGGAGCATATCCTCGGAGTGGTTGGCATCATGTGGCTTTGGTATTCGATGGAACAAAAACGAGTATGGACGAAGGAGTTCTCATTTTGTATATAGATGGAATAAAACAGAGTTTTGCCAACTCGTTCTTCAAACAGCAGACACCGACTATAGATGCCAATTTTATGTTGGGGAGTCCATCTGTGGCTTGTTATGATGAGGTGAGAATATGGAATAAGTCTCTTAATCAGGAAACCATTTCGAAATGGAAAAACTATAAAGTTCTTGATGTTCATCCGGATAAAGATGCGCTGGTTGTATATTATGATTTCCAGAATGTCACCGGTACAACAGTCCCCGATTTGAAAGGGACGTATCCGGCAACCTTTAAATCTTCTGAGTCTGAGATTCAGGATATCGATTTGAAGATATTCGAAGAAGTCGGAGAGTTGACGGTCGAAAGTGCGATGGTTTCTCAAAATACGGGATATGCGTATGTCAAAGAAGAGAATATACAGTTGTTGACTTTAAAAGTCAATGCAGTGGGTGCTGGCGAACGTTATTTGACAGGATTGGATTTTTCGTTTGATGGGACAACCAAAATTTCTGATATTGTCAGTGTAAATGTTTATTTTGCAGGAGAAGATCATCTAATTACAGAAGATTCATATACATTGAATTATCAGGCGTTGAGACCCGGGAGTACCGGTAAGGTAGAGTTACGAGCAGATGTGAATGCCGAGAAGCAACTGTTAAGTGTGGGAAATAACTTCTTTATTGTTGCAGTGAGATTGAGACCAACAGCCGGTGAAATGAATAAACTGGACGGACAAATTACAAAACTGTATTTCGATAATGGATCAGAGCTTGTACCGCAAAATCCTTCACCAGTGGGAGATATGACTATTCGTCAAATATATACGCTAGATCAAGAAGCTTATGAGAAAAAATGCGAGGCTTATAATAATAAGATCGTGTTCGGTTGGTTCCCCTGGTTTAGTGTAAATTCGATCGATAAGGTCGATTGGAAAGGTTTGACACATGTTTCGCCTATCGGCTTTCAAATAGACCAAGGGAATTATGTTCCTACATTTGAGGATAAGAGTATCGATTTGAAATGGCCGTGGATCGATTTTATCAATGCGGCGCATCAAAATGGAGTTAAGGTTGTCGCTTCTATTACAGGGAATGTGCGTGATGGCGGTAATACACAGTTCTATATCGATTTGTTCTCCGATCCTCAAAAAATGAGAGCTGCCGCAGTGGCTATTGCCGAGTTTGTGGAAAAATATAATTTAGATGGTATTAACATGGATATCGAGGAATTCTATAATACGATATCGAATATTGGTCAGAAATATAATGAGCTTATCGGGTATATCGATGAAGAATTGGAAAAAATCAATCCCGATTTTGAATTATCGGTCGCTACCTATCCGGGTAATGAGGAAGGTACATGGGATTTCAAGGGAATGTTGAAAAAGTCCGATTATTTGACTATCATGATGTATAATATCGGATCGACTTTTACTTGCCCATTGCCTGATGCAAAAAGACGTATTAAACAATTTTGGCTCGATATCGATATTCCGGCCGCAGATATAGTTATTGCTTGGCCTTATTATGGAAATCTTTTTGAAGGAGGTCGTAATGTAGGAACTGCGGTGCTTGGTGATGTTCCTAAGTATTCGAAAGACGGTAATATTACTTGGGATGAATCGGCTCAATGCAATGTATATAGATATACGGGTGAGAATGGTACGGAAGTAACGGCTTATGTAGAGGATTTAGAGAGCCTTGCGTTGAAATATGAGTATACGAAAACGGGAGGATTCAAAGGTATTGGTATTTGGGCCTTAGGCCAAGATGCCGGTATGGAGGAAGGTGCTTATGATTTGATACGTAAAAATTTCGATACGACATACGATGGTAGCGGTATCGAGGGAAATAATAGAGCATCGGACAATATCTCTATTTTCCCGGTTCCTGTACAGGATCAACTGAATGTTCGCACAGCTTCCGATTCTTCTTTTGCAACGGTAAATATTTATAGTGCGACTGGACAATTGGTCGTTAGCCAAACGATTTTTGCTTCGAGTGGTGCGGTAGATGTGGCAACTCTTATTCCGGGGTATTATATTGTACAAGTACAAACCGAAACCGAATCGGCTACTTTCCGAATGGTAAAGAAATAAAATTATAGAGTGCTAAAAATCTCGAAAGGATATATCAAAGTATCCTTTCGAGATTTTTTTTTAACATTTGTTTTTTTATGACAAATAATCATATGTAAAATAATCCACTTATATGAAAAGAATATTGTCTATTATATTGTTTGCAGCCGGAGTGTTCGGTGTGGGACAGGCCAAAGAGCAATTGTCACCCGACCAGACATTGTGGTTTACGTCACCGGCTGAAAATTGGGCTCAACAGGCTTTACATATCGGTAATGGGTATATGGGAGCATCGTTCTATGGGAGTGTGAATAGAGAACGTTTTGACATTGCAGAAAAAACATTTTGGACCGGAGGTCCTCATTCTTTGTCTGATTTTAAATCCCCGATAATAAAAGGCGGAAAAGATAAAATAGACGAGATCCGAAAGTTGATCGTTGAGAAAAAATATGTTGAGGCAGATTCTCTTTGTCGTAAATATATGGTGGGGAATTACAGCCATTACGGATATTTCTCGATGGTTGGAAATCTTTATATTGATTTCCCTGAGTCGGAACACCCCGTAAAAGATTATGTAAGAGGTATAGACCTTTCGACCTCTCGTGGATTTGTGGAATATGTGCAAGAGGATACATATTTTAAACGGGAATATTTTTGCAGTTATCCCGATAAACTCATGGCTCTCCATTTTACTTCGGATAAAAAAAATAAGATAAACTTTAATTTGTCACAAATATTGACTTATCCGGCAAGTCAAGTAAAAAAAGAAACAGATGGCTTGGTCTTTAATGGAGTAATAAAAGGTAACGGCCTTAAATATTGTATTCGTATTAAAGTATTACAAGAAGGGGGAACAGTAAGTATAGTGAATCAAAATATTTGTGTTGAGGGAGCTGACCAAGCGACGGTCTTGTATGCTGTGGACACAGAATATAAGCAGGAATATCCTTTATATAAAGGCGAAAATCCACAAAATAATACAGCCAAGATAATTAAAAATGCAGGAATTAAGGGTTATGAAAAAATAAAGAATGACCATATAGCCGATTATCAGGCTTTGTATAACCGGGTGAAATTGATCCTTAAAGGAGACGAATTATCGGAAAAATTGCCTACGGACACTCGTGTACGGCAATTACAGAATGGCTTTACCGATGATTCCTCGTTGAAAACTTTATGGTTTAATTTGAGCCGCTATTTGATTATTAGCGCATCGAGACCCGGCACATTGCCATCGACCTTACAAGGAGTATGGAACACTTTTGAGAAAGCTCCTTGGAATGGAAATTTTCAAAGTAATATTAATTTGCAGGAGATGTATTGGTCTTGTGGCCCTACTCGTTTAACTGAATGTGAAAATGCATATATTAGTTGGGTTAAAGATCTTGTTGAGCCGGGGCGTAAAACCGCAGAGGAATATTATGGAACTCGGGGCTGGGTGAGTCATTCGACTGGAAATATTTGGGGGCATACAGTCCCGGGAGACGATATTCTTTGGGGATTATATCCCAGCGGAGCTGCGTGGCATTGTCGTCATTTGTGGGAACATTATGTATTTACCCAAGATATCGATTATTTAAAAAATGAGGCTTATCCGATTATGAAGGAAGCCGCTTTGTTTTGGCTTGAAAATCTTACTCCTTACGAAGGTTATTTAATAGCAGCACCTACTGTGTCAGCAGAACATGGTATTGAGATGAGGAATGGTAGTCCAGTTGAATTTTCCACAGTGAATGGGGAAGAATGTGTGAAAAAGATATTTACAGTTCCGGCATATCAGGATATTGTGATGATATATGATTTGTTTTCTAACGTTGTAGATGCAGCAAATGCACTTCATGTAGATAAGGAGTTTAGTAAAAATATTACTATTGCAAAAGATAAACTTTATCCTCTTAAAAAGGGAAAATACGGCCAACTGCAAGAATGGGTTGCCGATGTCGATAATCCTCGGGATCATCATCGCCATATTGCCCATTTGTATGGAATGTACCCGGGAAATATGATTTCATATACTTATACGCCGGAGTGGGCTAATGCAGTGAAAAAGTCTCTTGAAATGAGAGGCTTTGGAGAATTTGGAGATCGTTGGCCTCATACCGGAGGAAACTGGTCTGCTGCTTGGAGAATCGCGTTATGGGCTCGATTGCATGAAGGGAATACAGCTATGCATATTTTCAACCGGTTGATAAAAGAAAATGGATATGAAAATATGATGTCGAATCAGTCTGGTAATATGCAAGTGGATGCGACGATGGCCACTGCCGGATTATTTGCCGAAATGCTATTACAATCTCACGACGGATTTATCGATTTATTACCGGCATTACCGACAGAATGGCCGGAAGGAAAGATTACGGGGCTGGCGGCTCGGGGAGGATATATAATTGATATAGAATGGAAAAATGGGAGTCTTGTGAAAGCGGAGATCAAGATGTCGAAAGGCTCGGTTTTTCCGGTCGTTAAGGTGAATGGAACATCAATAGCTGATGACGATTCCCGTATAATCGTAAAGCAGTTGTAGAAGTAGGGTTTATAGTAGGAAAAAGACCTCCCATAGTTAAATATGATGGGAGGTCTTTTTATTTTAAAAGAAAAGGGTTATAATTGTTTGGTACAAATTTTATTCTTGGTATTACGGGATTATGAAATTTGTGGAGTCATTTGGTTTTTGCTATTACTGAATAATCGTTTGTTTGTTGTATCTCTACAATAGAGATTAATAGATATAGAATATTATCATTTTTATGCTCCTCTAATCGGTATTTGGTAAAATACCAAAATTCTCGGCAAATATAGTGAATAGAGCAGGCCAATTGTCACTCTATCTTTGCCATATCGATAATAACATGAAAAATAATGGAGAATATGGAAATTGTATTTCCCCGATTATTCTTTACGGGGAACCGATTATTGGGAGAGAGAGTCGAGAATGTGAGCCGTACTCTGGGAGATTTGCGTGGTATTTTTGCCGATGTCGATGCTTTTTCTCGTATGCCGCAGAATATGCCGGCTTATGAGGTGAGTAGTTTTTTACCGGAACAGGAGGGTACTCCCGGCGGATTATATTTCGGGATTACTTATTTGCATCCGGGAAAAGTGGGAAACGAGTACTTCATGACTAAGGGACATTTCCATGCGAATATCGATCGGGCGGAATTTTATTGGGGACTTGAAGGAGAGGGTATGTTGATTTTGATGGACCAGTCGCGTCGAGTGTGGGTCGAACGGGTTTTTCCCGGGAGCCTACATTATATACCGGGCGGTGTGGCTCACCGTATGGCAAATACGGGAAATACTTTATTTTCTTTTGCAGCTTGTTGGCCGTCTGATGCAGGGCATAATTATCGGGAAATTGCCGATCATGGCTTTGCTGCCAGATTGTTGGAGGTCGATGGGAAGCCTCAATTGATAGGAGTATAAGGTTATGGGGGGAAATTATAGCGTCGCAATAGATTTGGGAGGAACTATCATAAAGATAGGTTTGATATTGGATTCTGAGATTGTTCGGTTTACCACAATCTCTTCGGATTCGGTAAGGGGTTTATCTCACATGCTTCCCAAGATGGAGCATGCGATTGATTCATTGTTGTCTGAGGAAGGAATATCTTCGACGGATTTGGCATCTATCGGATTGGCGTTTCCGGGTATGGTGAATCCTGTCGAATGCAGAGTGATTTCTACCAACGACAAGTATGATGATGCTTGTGATATCGATCTCTGTCATTGGGCCGATAGTCGTTGGGGCGTTCCTTTCGTATTGGAAAACGATGCCCGTCTTGCTGTCATCGGAGAGTGGCTCTACGGTGCAGCGAAAGGTACGGGAAATGTGGTAATGATGACTATCGGTACAGGAATAGGAACCGGTGTTATATTAGATAGCAAACCGTTGGTGGGTCATCATCATCAAGCTGGTTCCTTAGGAGGGCATATGGTTGTCGATTATCGTGGAAGACGTTGTAGCTGTGGAAATATAGGTTGTGTAGAGGCTATGGCTTCTTCATTTTTCTTGCCGGATATTATTCGGTCTAACGAACGTGTATCGCCAGATTTTAAGATTACGGCATCCGATATGGATTTTAAACAACTGTTCGGTTTAATGAGACAAGGCGATGAGAATGCTATTATTATTTGTGAAGAGTGTATGAATGTATGGGCAGCTGCCATTGTCTCTTACATTCATGCTTATGACCCTGAGGTAGTTGTTCTGGGCGGCGGAATCATGAGAAGTGCGGATATTATTTTGCCTTATATCAATAAGTGGGTCGAGGATCGAGCTTGGACTCCTATCGACCGAGTGCATATTGTGCTTTCCGAATTAGGAGACAATGCCGCTTTATTGGGATTGAATTATTATTTGACAAGTGTAAAGAGGAGAAGAAATGAAAAAGTATTCAAATTATAAATCTAATTATGATAAGTATCCGGTCGTACAGGTATCGGAAACATCTGAAAATGTTTGTTGGCAAGGTTGGCCGGAAATTGTATCGCAGTTGAACAAGTCGTTGGAAAACGTTCATAAACCGGTGAAGGTATTGGTTGTCGAATGTTATCAAGGTGTTTATGACGAGGAGGTAAAATCGGCGTTGAAGGGACAACTTCCCCATACATTATGGTTGGACGCTTCTTCGGCCATGAAAACTTCGGATGAGATCAATTCGTTTTTGAAGTCCGATATAACCGATGATGAGATTTTCGGTTATATGACTCGCTATCATATGGATTGTTATTTCGATGAAAAGAAGATTGCCGAGTTGCGTGAAAAGGTTGCCGGTATATCTGCCGGTGTTGTAATCGTATATGGCGTAGGGGCTGCTTACGTGATGCCCGAAAGCGATATATTGGTATATGCCGATATGGCTCGTTGGGAAATACAGATGCGTTTTCGGAGAAACGAAATCTCGAATGTCGGTGTGGATAATCGCATGGAACGGGCTTCGTTGCAATATAAAAGAGGCTTTTTCGTAGATTGGCGCATTTGCGACCGTTTTAAGAAAACGTTAATGAGCAAATGGGATTATGTCTTGGATACGAATGTGATGGGCGATCCTAAGATGGCGACAGCGGCAATCGTGGATGCTGGTTTGAAAAAGGCTTCGAAATCTCCTTTTCGAGTAGTTCCGTTTTTCGATCCGGGTCCGTGGGGCGGTCAATGGATGAAGGAGATATGCGATTTGAATCGTGAAACTCCCAATTTTGCATGGTGTTTCGATTGTGTTCCTGAGGAGAATAGTTTGTATTTGGGCTTTGGAGAAGTCCGTTTCGAAATACCGTCTATCGATTTGGTATTTTCTTATCCGCGTGAGTTGTTGGGTAACCCGGTTTACGGACGTTTCGGGGACGAGTTCCCTATTCGGTTCGACTTCTTGGATACGATGGACGGCGGTAATTTGAGCTTACAGGTGCATCCGCTGACACAATATATACAAGAAAAGTTCGGTATGCATTATACCCAAGACGAGAGCTATTACATTCTCGATGCCGAAGAGGATGCTTCGGTTTATTTGGGAGTGAAGGAAGGTATCGTACCGGAGGAGATGATAAATGCCTTGACCGAAGCACAACATACAGGGCATTTCGATGCAGAAAAGTATGTCGGGAATTATCCAGTGAAAAAGCACGACCATGTACTTATACCTGCGGGTACTGTTCATTGTTCGGGGCGCAACAGTATGGTTCTCGAAATCAGTGCTACTCCTTATATTTTCACCTTCAAGTTGTGGGATTGGGGGCGTTTGGGATTGGACGGCCGTCCCCGACCTATCAATATCGGGCATGGCAAACATGTGATCCAATGGAATCGTACGGAGCCGTGGGTTCGCCGTGAAATTTATAATAAGATAGATAAAGTGGCCGAGGGAGACGGTTGGATTGAAGAACATACCGGTTTGCATGAATGTGAGTTTATAGAAACTCGTCGGCATTGGTTTACCAAGCCAGTTCTTCACAAAACAGATGGAAGTGTGAATGTGCTGAATCTTGTCGAGGGACGTGAAGCTATCGTTGAAAGTCCCACCGGCGAATTTGATCCGTTTGTCGTACATTATGCCGAGACATTTATTATACCGGAATCGGTGAAACAGTATACGATACGGCCTTATGGAGAGTCGGAAGGAAAACAGTGCGCTACAATAAAAGCTTTTGTTAAACATAATGTATGAAAAGATATGGAATTCAATCCCGGTTTTGATATAATTCCTACTGTAAATCCTATGGGATTTAAATATGGTGCAGATGTGTTCGGTCCCCAAGTGGAGAATCGTTATTTGCGAGATATTCGGGGAAGTTTATCCGACCCTCAGTGCGATGGCCCTGAAATCGTTTATTCCATAGCTATGGACGTGGGAAAATGTAAACATAGAGAAATGCTCGAACGGATGCATTTGCTTTATGGGGTCGTGACCTATGCTGCCGGTCGATTGGGTAAAGAGCCTATTCGCAGTCAAGGTCATATCCATTGGGTTTCTAAATATAGCGGTTGGTCTACTCCTGAGGTTTACGAAATATGGACAGGAGAGGCTATTATTTACATGCAGGAATATGCCGAAGATAATCCCGGTCGTTGTTTTGCCGTGTATGCTAAGGCCGGCGATGTGGTTATCGTTCCTCCATATTGGGCTCATGCGACTATTAGTGCTAATCCTGATAAACCTCTTACTTTCGGAGCGTGGTGCGATAGGGAGTATGGTTTCGAGTATGATGGCGTGCGTCGCCATAAGGGAATTGCTTGGTTTCCGGTTTTTAATGATGCAGGAAAGATCGAATGGCAGGCGAATCCTTGTTATCAGCCCTCGGAACTTATTTGTAAATCTCCGGCCGAATACCCGGAACTGGGTATTGTAAAAGGGGAGTCTATTTACCGAACTTTCGAAAAATCGCCAGATACGTTTTTATATGTTCCGAACCCCGGATTGAAAGAAGAGGTTTGGAAGAATTATGAACCTTGATTTTAGAATAAATTAAAATTGAATATGATGAAAAATACAATTATTTATGTAATAGCTGTTATCGCTGCGACCGGAGGCCTATTGTTCGGATTCGATACCGGTGTTATATCGGGGGCTATACCTTTTTTCCAAAAAGATTTCGGTTTGGATAATTCCATGGTGGAATTAGTTACTTCGGCGGGATTGGTGGGTGCTATTCTTGGCGCTTTGTTTTGTGGAAAGATAACCGATATATTGGGACGTAAGGTAGTTATCTTAGCTTCGGCAGTTATTTTTACGATCGGTGCTCTTTGGTCGGGATTTGCTCCCAGTATCGAGCAGTTGATTATAGCCCGTTTGTTTTTGGGAATAGCAATCGGAGTATCGTCTTTTGCAGTACCTCTTTATATAGCCGAGATTTCACCGGCTAATAAACGGGGCAGTTTGGTCTCGATGTTTCAATTAATGATCACGATAGGAGTGTTGGCATCCTATTTATCGGATTTGATGTTTGCCGATGAAGGCGATATGTCGTGCTGGCGTCCTATGTTTTATATCGGAGTCGTTCCGGCTTTAATTCTGTTGATAGGTATGGCATTTATGCCAGAGAGTCCACGCTGGTTGATAAGCCGGGGTCGAGATGAAGAGGGAAAATCGGTGTTGGCTCGTATCGAAGGGAATGAGGCAATGGAAGATTCGTACAAGACCATCAAGAATGAGCTGATAAAAAGTGAAAAAGATAAGTCGGGTATTAAAGAATTGATGAAACCGTGGCTGCGTAATGCCGTAATTATCGGTGTGGGGATTATGTTCTTTCAACAATTCGTAGGTATCAATACGGTTATCTATTATAGTCCCAAGATATTCTTGATGGCCGGTTTCGATGGGGCGGTTTCGGCTATTTGGGCGGCGGTCGGTGTTGGAGTCGTCAATCTGTTGTTCACTATTGTTTCGGTCTATTTTGTCGATCGCTTGGGCCGAAGAAAACTATATTTTACAGGTTTGACAGGTATTTTTGTCTCTCTTCTTTTACTCGGTATCTGTTTTACTCATTTTTCTTATCTCGGAGAAATGGGCAAATGGTTGTCTATTATTCTCGTGTTCGTCTACGTCGCTTTTTATGCGATCAGTATCGGCCCGCTCGGTTGGCTCATTATTTCGGAAGTATTTCCTCAGAAGGTAAGAGGTCTCGGTTCCTCTTTGGGCTCGTTATCGGTTTGGGTGTTCAATACAGTGGTAACGTTTACATTCTTCAAAATAGTGAAGGCGTTCACCGTAGAAGGTACTGAAATTTATTTGGACGGAGAAAACTTGGGGAATCCGGCAGGTGCTTTTTGGTTTTATGCGATAGTAGCTCTTGCCGCAATCATATGGGGATATTTCTATGTTCCCGAAACCAAAGGCGTGACATTGGAGAAGATAGAGGAGTATTGGAGAAAAGGAGGAAAGCCCCGTCATTTGAGATAAAAAATAATGGTAAATATCCAAAAAATAGATTGGTTTGATTTATTATGGTAAGATACCATAATTCTTGGCTAATATGTTGGAAAGGCAGTATTACCAGATCATCTAATTTAGCATCACGTAAGGATATTTCTTAACCCAATACCATTTTTTGCAAAATGAAAAAATAACATAGAGAAAAACACGTTGCTATGACAAGGAAAAAACAAAGTAAAAGAGGTTTGAGAGTATGTTGCCTCATGGGGTGTATGGTACTCTTGTTTTCCCAACCGTTTGGGATTTCTGCACAGCAGATAGAGCAGGGCGGTCCCGGTAAAGTTTCGGCCGCTGATTCGCAACAGTTTATTTCGGGAAAGGTTATAGATGCTTCGGGCGTACCTATTATAGGTGCGACAGTCCATTTGAAAGATAGTAAAAATGTGGCTGTGACCGACATGGACGGTAATTTCTCGATAAAATCGGATCAAAAAAATCCAATACTTAGAGTTTCTTATATCGGTTATGATGCCGTGGAAACGAGTGTTAAAGGGAATAAACCTGTACGTATCGTTTTGAAAGAAAATACCAAAGCACTCGATGAGGTTGTCGTTGTAGGTTATGGAACGATGAGACGTTCAGATGTTACGGGTTCTATATCTTCTGTAAAGGGAAGCGAACTCGTAAAGAATTCGACTTCTAATGTGGTACAATCTTTGGCCGGAAAAATGTCGGGTGTACAGGTGGTTCAAAATTCCGGAGCTCCCGGCGGAGATGTTTCTATTTTGATTCGCGGTGTCGGTACGATTAACGATGCGTCTCCTTTGTATGTTATCGATGGGGTTCCCGTAAATGGCGGTATGTGGTATATAAATCCGGCAGATGTAGAGTCTATCGATGTCCTTAAAGATGCTTCCGCCACTGCTATTTACGGTTCGCGAGGTGCAAACGGTGTAGTTATGGTTACTACTCATCAAGCCAAAGAGGGACGAACAGAAATTAATTTAGATTATAGTTTCGGTATTCAACAATCTGCAAAGATGTTCGATATGCTGAATGCATCACAATATGCTGCTTTACATAATGACATGAGGTCGAATGCGGGTTTATCGTTGAATCCGTTGTTTGCCGACCCTGAATCTCTCGGTGCTGGTACGGATTGGCTTTCTCCGTTATTCCGTACGGCTCCGATGCATAAAGTGAATCTTTCTATTTTGGGCGGTAATTCCAAGATTAATCATGCGACATCGGTGGGTTATTATGCACAAGACGGTATTATGAAAAATTCGGAATTTAACCGACTGAATCTTCAATCCAATATATCGTCACAAATATTGAGCAATGTAAAGGTAAAAGCAAACGTAAACCTAAGTGCCGAGAATCGCCGTACTCAGCCTATATCGACTGTTATTCAGAATGCCATGCGTATGTTGCCTTCCATTTCTATTTATGACGACGAAGGTAATTATAACGGTCCTACCGGGAATGCCGAGTTGAATGGAGATGCTTTGAACCCTGTGGCTATCGTAAACGAACAAAAGTATCGTATGAAAGGATTCAGAATGTTATCCAATATTTCGGCCGAGTGGGAGATCATCGACGGTTTGGTTGCTAAAACTACCGGAGGTGCGGAACTGGGATATGAGTATAATAACAATTATATACCTAAATACAAATGGGGTAATAAAGAGCAGACCAATACCTCGCAATCATTGTCTTCGGCTTATGAAGAGTTGTATTTGTGGGATAATTCACTTACTTATGACAAGGTATTCGGCAAACATAAATTGAATGCCATGATAGGAACTTCTTACCAAGAGTATAAGAAGGAATGGATGTCTGCTGCCGGTACGGGACGTGCCAGCGAGATGACGACGGAATTGGATAATGCGACGAAAGCTACTGATGTGGGCGGTAATTCTTATTCTTGGGCGTTGATGTCGTATATGGGACGTGTTCATTATTCGTATGACAACCGATATTTCTTGACGGCAACTTTCCGAGCCGATGGTTCTTCCAAGTTCGGAGCCGATAATCGATTCGGGTATTTCCCTTCGTTTTCAACAGCATGGAATGTGTCTAATGAAAGCTTCATGCAAGATGTCCCCTGGATATCGATGTTGAAATTGCGCTTAGGGTATGGATTGACCGGTAACCAGAATATCGATGCGTATGCATTTGCCGATAAGCTGGAAGTGAACGGCGTTTATAATTTCGGTTCGCAACGAGGATTTGAGTCGGAACAAGTATCGCTTATATATCCGTACAAACTATCCAATCCGTCTATTAAGTGGGAGTCTGTCGAACAATACAATGTCGGGTTGGATATAGGTTTCTTGAATGACCGAATTGTCGCTAATGTCGATTTCTATTTAAAGAATACTAACGATATGCTTACCAAGAAGCCTGTTCCTCAAACTAGTGGAACATCTTTGGAACAAGCCGATTGGCCTCCTGTGAATATCGGTAAGGTGAGAAATAAGGGTATCGAGTTTAATTTGAATACTCGCAATTTTGTCGGAGAATTTACTTGGGAAACCAACCTAAATATGACTTTCAATAAGAATGAGGTTTTGAAATTGGGCGGTCCCGAAATACTCAGCGGTGTAAGTTTGATTCGGGAAGGTCTGCCTATCAACTCTTTCTATGGTTATAAGATGGGTGGCATCTATCAGACACTGGACGAAGTCTTTGCGGGTGTTCCTATGGAAAACCGCGCTCCTGATAAAGCATCGCATAATTCTCAGGTCAATACGTCACCGGGCGATATTTGGTTTGTCAATGTGAATGGCGATGATGTAATTAATGATTTTGACCGAACAGTTATCGGTAATCCTCAACCTGATTTTATTTTTGGGTTTAACAATCAATTCGGATATAAGAATTTTGATTTGAGTATATTTTTCCAGGGTTCGTACGGGAATGATATATGGAACGGCGTAAGAGTGTCTCATGAGGGCATGGAGAGTACTTATAACCAATTTACCTCTACATTGAACCGATGGAACGGGGAAGGTTCCAGCAATACGATGCCTCGTGCCATTTATGCCGATCCGAACCGAAATAACAGGGCTTCGACTCGTTGGGTAGAAGACGGTTCTTATCTGAGGTTGAAAAATCTTACTTTCGGTTATCGTTTTACTCAGGATTGGTTGAAAAAGATCGGGGCCAAATCATTACGGTTGTATTTGAGTTTCGATAATTTGTGGACCTTGACCAATTATTCGGGTCTTGACCCCGAGGTGGGTCTTTGGGGATTGGACTATGGAATTTATCCTACTTCCCGAGTCTATATGTTTGGAGCATCTGTAAAATTCTAAATCTTTCGAATCATGAAAAGGACAATTATATCTACTATATCTGTTGTCGTTCTTTCGACTGTCTTGTCGGGCTGTATGGATAAACTCGAAATATTGCCGAACGACCAAATCATTACCGAAAACTTTTTCGAGGAGGGTTCTCCCGAAGAGATAGAGAGTGGTGTCAATTCTATGTATCAGCGGTTACAGAGTTCGTATATGTATAATTTGCGAATGTGGACATTGGATATTGTCGCCGGAGAGGGCCGTGTTGGAAATGAAGCCGGTGGAAACGGTCTTGAAACGACACAGTTGTCTAACTTCACAGCGACCAGCGATAACTCCGGGGCTAAGGAATTATGGCGCGGACCCTGGGCGGGAATCAGTCGAACGAATTGGATTTTGACGAATGTCGATAAATCTCCGAAGATTTCTGATGCAAAGAAAACCCAATACAAGGGAGAGGCTCATTTTTTAAGAGGGTTGTATTATTTCAATCTGGTACGGTTGTTCGGCGATGTGCCCTGGATAGACAAGCAACAGACTGCAAGCGATGATTTGCAGGTGTCTAGAACATCGAAAGATATAGTTTACCAGCACATCATTGATGATTTTTCTGATGCGGCATCGATGTTACCGGCTGTTTATGAAAATACGACCGACATAGGCCGTGCGACGAAAGGGGCTGCATTCGGGTTACTCGCAAAAGTTTATTTGACATTGAAACGGTATAACGAAACTTTGGTTGCTATCGACTCGGTGACGAATCTTGGAGTTTATTCTCTTAATCGGAAATATGAATGGAATTTCAGCGATTTGCGCGAAAACGGTCCAGAGAGTTTATTTGAGGTTCAGTATGAAAAAGATGTGACAGCATACAGTGAATTTGATATATTGGGACAAGGAGGGTGGCATCACGAATATATGGCTCCTTTGGCAAGTATCAATATCGGAGGACCGTGGGGAAATTTCGGTTGGTTTGCTGTTTATCCCGAATTTGTAGAGAGCTATGAACCCGGCGATTTGCGTAAGTCGGTTTCCGTTTGGTGTGAAGGAGATGTCTATCAGGGCTGGTCTTACGATCCTACTTGTTCGCAGACGGGTCATAACGTGAAAAAGTTCTTGTGTGAAAATATAGGTGTCGACCGGGCGATGGATAGCCCACTTAATTTCCCGGTATTGCGATTTGCCGATGTTTTGTTGATGCAAGCAGAAGCGTTGAATGAGTTGGGTCGTTCGTCCGAGGCGGCTGCTCCGGCATCTTCCGAGAATGATGGCGGTCCGTTGAATCGAGTACGCGTGAGAGCCGGTTTGCCTAATGTGACCACTACCGACCAAGTAGAATTGAGAGAAATTATCAGGCATGAACGTCGTATGGAATTAGCGTTCGAGGGTGGACACCGATGGTTCGATTTAGTTCGATACGATAACGATGGCGAATATGCAAAGACATTTTTCCAAAGTATAGGTAAAACTAATTTTACCACACCTAAGCATTTGCTGTTGCCAGTACCTATCGACGATATAGATGCCAATCCTAATTTGTTGCCTAATAATCCGGGGTACTAAAATCAGGATTAGTTTTCCCACAGAGAGAAAAAGTATTGAGCGAAAAGCTTGTTTGATGTAAAAATGTAAATCATGAAAATACGAATTCTAACATTATTGTTTTCTGCTTTTATTATAGGAGCGAGTTATGCTCATGACGATCTTGTGTATAGAACCGCTTCGGAGTGGAGCTTCGATGCTGGAAATCAGTCGACTATTTCGGAAACGTACGGTTCTGCATTCTTGGGCGGGGCGGTGGTTGCCGATTATAATGGCGACGGTATTCCCGACATTTGTGAGATAGATACATCGGGCGAAGAGATACGTTGGATATGGAAACTGGGTAACGGCAACAATGAATGGAGTGATATTGAGGCTATAACGTTTGGAGAAACAGCTACCGATAAATGTGCGGTAGGTGATTTTAACGGTGACGGGAAAGCCGATATTGCCGTGATGAGATCCGGTTCTTCTTTGGCTACGTGGTATATAGATTATGCTCCATGTGACGGGCAGTTCGATGAAAAGGGGAGATTCGGTTTATCGGGCGATATTCCGTTATCGGGCGATTTCAATGCCGATGGAGTAGATGATATTTGCGTATATCGTCCCTCTTCCGGTACTTGGTATGTTTGTTTCGCCGATATATCGGGGTATCCAGAGTTCGAGAGCCATTTGGCTATTAATGGAGTTTTGTTCGGGACGTCGGGCGATATTCCTTTTGTGGGCGATTTTGATGGCGATGGGTATGACGATATGGCTTTGTTACGAGCATCGGAGAACCGCGTATTGGTTAATCTATATGATCGAAAGAAACCTAAATATGAACATTATGCCGATCTGAACGGTGTCGGAGTTTCTGATTTGGAGATTACTGTTCCAGTACAGAATGTAGTGGCTGTTTCGGCGACAGACATTGATTTGTCCCGTCCTAAATCATTGCCTTTGGCTACGCAGGAAGAGGTGGGATCAGAGGTAAATCTGCGACATGGCTGGACTTGTATTTTCGATAATTCTCTTGATGTGGATAAATGGGCTGCTGCGTTACAATATGCGGGTATCAATACATTGGAATATCACCCGTGGATGAGAGCTCATGAGGAGGTTGCACCGGAGACCGAAACATGGAATACGTATGTCGGTGATGACCGTTTGTGGACCAGCAAGGCTATGATGAAACAGAAGGTAGAGAAGTTTCGATCGATAGGAGGGCGTTCAATTTGTTATACAGGTATTTATGCCAGTACACCAGCTTTTGCTCTTGCACACCCCAGTTGGGCCATGAAAAATGAGGCTGATAAAAGTTTCATGACATACGGGGGATCTTATCTGTATTTAATGTCTACTAATGAGAATGTGAACGCTCCTTATGAGGTGAACGGGAAGAATTATAAGAGCTTTAATGAATATTTCATAGCGCAGGCCGTCGCTGCTCAACAGGAATATAATTATGACGGTTATCGTTGGGACTGGTATGGTTTGCCGGAAACGTATGTTTGTGACGGATTGGCCGGTACGGGAAATTTTTCTTATGAAATGGCACAATTTGTCAACCAATTGGATATTGCTGTTAAGGAAGTAAGGAGCGATGTTACGACTACGGCATTGCAACTTCCTTCGACTAGTGGAAATGTGCCCCATTTGACGACGGGAGCAGTGGTCAATCATCAGTTTATGGAACTTTGGCCGTATGGTACGGGAACAAAATATAGTGATTTGTATCGTGATATTTATGATGCTAAATCGCGTTATCCCGATAAACCTGTGTTCGCTAATTTTTATCCTCCGACGGAAATGAATTTATCGACCAGTTGGCCGGTTGAAAACATAGATTACCAATTTGCTACCTGTCTTTCGGCAGGAGGATACCCGTCTGCACAGGTGGTCGACGGAGTTGCCGGATTTACCGATCCTGTACCGTTTCATGCCGTAAATTATCCGGCAAGCGTACTCGAACGTATCGCCCAGTGGAATAAATTTGTTGCTGCTTATGGTGCTTATTTCTATTATTCGAACCCGACTTATCTTATTACCGATTATGTCCGGGGAGACTTTACGGTTTCGGGGAGTAATAGCGGAGTGTTCGGGACGTTGAAAAAGCGTTATGATAAAAGGACACGTGAGATAGATGCTTTTGTCGTGGATCTTGTGAACTATGGCAACAGCCTCGATTTACGTTGGGACGAAGTTAATACAGTTCCTTCTTCTACACAGGTTTCGGTTTCATTTACTTTACCCGATGGTTTTGTCGCAGATAAACTGTATTGCATTACTATCGACGGAAGAAACGAAGTTCCCTATTCCTTGAACGGCAATAAAGTGGAGGTTTCTCTTCCATCGGTGTCGGTATTTGCTTCGTTGGTACTGACTTCGACAAAATCGCAAGAGCTCCCTTCGGAACCGAGCGGGGTAGGAAGTATGCCAGAATTGTTTACATTCGGTTATGATGCGAAAGGTGAGACTTTAAATAAAGATGAGGCTACCTATATCCCTGTCATGCAAGAGGGGAAACCTTATGTAGTAGCCAGCGAGTTCGGCGGGAATGTGGCCGAGTGGTATGAAATCACGGATGCTTATCAGGGAGAATCCGCTATTCGCGTGACTGCCGGCGATATTCGGTTCAATACGACGGACAACGGAGCAATTCGGATTCCTATCGAAAAATTCAACCGGTTCAAACTTGCTGTTCGCTCGAATAATACGACTGCCTCATGGTTCGGATTCCGACTATTGAAACCGTCTGAAACATCGTCTGTGTGGGAATCGAGGGACTTGTATTATCGCGTAGGTTATAGTCAGCCTAATATCGCTTATATCACATTGACTCCTGTGAAACCGCAGAACAGAGTATGGGTAGAATATGAGCGGGATATTTTGAGCGATGTGATTGGTCTGTGGGGTGCGGAATGGGCGAATGCGATTGTAACCGATGTGCATTACGGACCGGTAGATAGAAATAGTGCAGACTATGATAACTTGATTTTTATGTCGCCCGATTATAACAGTGGAATCGATAATCAAAAAAAAAACGACAAAATAAAGTGTTGGACTGAAAACGGTAGAATATGCATCGAGGGTTCCGATTTTTATCGGGGAGGAGAGTTTCGTCTACAAATTACCGATTTGTCGGGGCGGGTAATTGGTATGGAAGACTGCATTGTAGATAGTTATCGATTATTATCCGAGACGATACTTTCGACGCCGGGTGCATATTTTGTACAGGTCATAGATAAAGAAACTGATGTGACGGTGCTGCAGACCCGTTGCATCGCAAATTAAAATATGTATAACAATAAAAGTGATTACCATGAGAAAAATTGTCTTTTTATTAACAGCTTTATGCTTATCCATGAGTGCATGGAGTCAGGACGGGTTGGTATATTGGTCGCAAGCCGACGGTTACAAATTCGATTTTGATTTAGATGGAACGGTAGATTTTTCGTTACCGACACAAACGACTGATAAAGCCATTTCACAAGTATTTGTGTTCGATGCGAATGGCGATGGGTATTTCGACCTTTGTGAGGTCGATTTGAACGATAATCTCATTAATTGGATTTTTTATTATAATGATGGGAATAATAACTTCGTAGACCCTCAAACAGTCATATATGGCATGTCGGAAGGAGATAAAAAATTGGCCGGAGAATTTAACGGTGATGGTATCGGTGACGTGGGGATTCGTCGCGATAATGAATTCGGTCTTTGGTGGCTGATTACGTTCCAAGCGATGGCCGAAGACGTGAACTTGGAATTTGGAATTAGTGATAGTGACTTATTGGTCGCCGGAGATATGAATGGAGACGGACAGGACGATATCGTTTGCTATGATAAAGGTTCGTGGTTGTGTTCATTTACTCCATCAAAAGCTACTCCTAATTTTGCTTCGAAAGATGTGCAGGTGACTTTCGGAACATCGTACGATATACCTGTGTTGTGCGACGTGGACGGTGACGGGTATGCCGATATGGGGTTGTGTTCTGTCGATGACGAGGAAGTTAGTTTTAATCTCCATAGTGCGACGAAAACTGCAAATAACGGATATAGCAGCGATAATGGTCGAGGTACTTTCGATAAGGTTGTACTTATGCCTTCGGGTATAAATCCTACTTGTGTATGTGCTGTAAAGAGTAAAGGAACGACCGGCATCGAATCGGAGCATGCCGTGGCAAATGTCAGTGTATATCCTACCTTAGTACGGGCTGGGGATTCTTTTACCGTGAAAGGTAACGATGTGACGAAAGTGAAAATATACGGTATGATGGGACAACTTGTTAAGGAAATCGATACCGACGGTAGCATGTCGACGGTTGTCGTTTCGGTCGATGGTTGGGCTCAGGGAACATATTTTGTTTGTTGTGAAAGTGAAGGTGTCGTTTCTTCGTCTAAATTAATCGTTCAATAAGTGAATTGAGTCTGTATGAGAATCTATTTGAAATATATATTTCTGTTTCTTATTGCCGGTAGTATCTTTTCTTCGTGTAACCAAAAAGATGAGAAGGTGTATTCTTTTTGGGCGCTTCAAAATAGGGCGACGGGAGAATATTTGTATGAAGATGACGGCGAATGTAAATTCAGCCGTGAAAAGCAAGGCGATAAGTCTTTGTGGAAAATAGCAGCTGCCGATGGCGATTATGTTTGTATCGTAAATAAGAAGAGCGGTAGATATTTGTCTCTCGATAATGGGCAGGTCGTTTGTTCTGTGGTCGATCAACCGGTTACCGAGCCTGCCGAATGGTACTACGGGAATTTCGATTTTGTTACTCAAACTAATAGCGGCTGGTACACAATTTCGAATCGTTCGGCCGAGTCGAATTTGCATTTGGTGGAAAAAGACGGTACACTTTGCATGCAGGATAACGCAAACAGAAATACCGATTTTTCTGCCCATTGGACTTGGGTGAGAGAAGAGGGTACGCCTTTGCCTTATTCTTTTACTCCCGATGGAGTTACGGATGCTTCTTTTTTGGGAATACGAACGGCTAAGGCTATTTCTCCAACCGAGATACACTCCGATTATCACGGAGAGAAAGTATGGAAATTATCTCAGGATATTTCGTCTTTTCCGAAATTTTCCACTGAAAACAATTTGTTGATAGAGGCTCTGTACAATATGGCATTGGAAGAGATGTTAATGGATGTGCGTAGCGACAGCACATTTAGAGCCGGCGCTCTTTGGCCCGATACATGGACTCGTGATGCCGTGTACAGTATATGGTTCAGCTATGCATGGATTATGCCGGAAGTGTCTCGGAAAACTCTCGATAAGCAGACTCTTCGTAATCCTCGCGAGGCCTTGCAGGACACAGGTAGCGGAGGTTCATGGCCTATATCGACCGACCGTGTGGTGTGGGCACTCGCTGCTTGGGAGTACTATCTGTACACAGGAGATAGTTCGTGGCTCGAAGGTGCTTATGAAGGTTTGAGCTATACGGCTCGAAAGGACATTCATGTAGCATTCGATAAACGCATAGGGCTGTTCAAAGGGGAGACTTGTTCGATGGACTGGCGTACCCATACTTATCCGAATTGGTTTACCAATGTGACGATAGGCAGTTCGTTTTCCTGTGGAACAAATGCGCTGCACATGTTCATGTATGAGTTTTTGTCGAAGACGGCCGGCATACTCGGTAAACCAGAAAGTGAGAAAACATATTGGGAAAGTTTCAGGAATGTGTTGAAGGATTCGATAAACAAACATTTCTGGAACGAAGACAAAGGTTTATACGAGTGTTACTTGTATCCCGAAATTTCGGGGTATAAGGCTTCGGAACGGGTCGGTGTCATGTCGAACGGACTGTGTGCTGTTTTGGGAGCGAGCACCGATGAGCAAATTCGCCGTATGGTCGGTAATTTCCCGCTATATCCATACGGGGCTGCTGTTCTTTATCCTTCTATTCCCGACGATTTTGCATACCACAATAAAAGTGTTTGGCCGGTTTGGCAAACACCGTATATGTATGCGGCTCGTCAGGTGGGCAATATATCGGCAGTGGAACACATGGCGGCTTCTTTAACGAGAGCTTCGGCTCTTTTCCTGACACATAAGGAGAATATGACTTACGACACCGGATATGATCGGGGTACAGCTTTGAACTCGGATAGGCAACTGTGGTCAGTTTCTTCCTATATCAGTTTGGTGTATAGAGTTTTGTTCGGCATGAATTTGACGGAACGAGGAATCGCATTTAATCCTGTTGTACCCGATATGGTGAACGGCTGGCTTTCTTTGTCGGATTTCCGCTATCGCGATGCGACGATAGATATAAAGGTATCTGGAAAGGGAAATCGGGTGAAATCGTTGAAAGTCAATGGCGAGAAACAAGCATTGCCTTTTGTCCTTCCGGCCGATAGTAAGGGGGAATATTCGATCGAGATAGAAATGATGATCGATGAACCGAAAGGCAAAATAAATTTGGTGAAGGCTGGACCCGGGAAATGTTGGTCGCCGGTAGAACCTGTTTTGGTATTGAACGGTTCGACTCTAAGTTGGAAGGAAGAGGAAAATATGAAGTACTACCTTCATTCCAATTTTTCTGAGGAGGATAAACTGGTAACCTCTCCTTACGATTTAATTGGGGCTCCCGATGGATTTTATTCGGTTTATGCTGTCGATGAAAAAGGATTTGCATCGGATATGTCCAATGCGGTTGTTTATTCTACTTGGCAATCGGTTTGTGAAGCGGAGCAGAGCTCTCATTCAGGAACGGTTTCTAATCTTCACAAAGGATTTTCGGGGAGTGGCTTTGTTATCGATTTGTTTGCACGTCCGGCTAATGTGAAGTTTCAGGTACAAGTCCCCGAGGCCGGCGATTATGCCATAGCCCTTCGGGGTGCTAACGGACACGGGCCGCATGGTACATGGTGCGCCATACGTTCGGTGGCAGTGGACGGAAACGACGCCGGTACATTCATTTTGGAAGCAACAGGCGATTGGAAACAATGGTTGGATTCCAATTATATTGTTCTTCGAGGGTTGAATGCCGGAGAACATACGGTGTCGCTTTCTATCGATCCTGAGAAGAAAGGATATGACTTTAATATGTCGCATGGACGGGAAGACGCTAATGATTGCCATATCGATTGTTTAAAGTTGATTCGACTTTAATAAAGTCTTATTGTTTATTTAGGAAAGAGAATATCTTGCTATGCAGGGTATTCTCTTTCTGTTTTTAACGGACTTTTTATGATCCTGCCAAAAATCTATTTGTCGGCGGTTTAATCATTGGAAGAATAAGAAAGAATATTTTTAAATTTAAGAAAATAATTCCTATATTTGACTAATAGATTGTTCGAATAGGTCTTAGTAGTGATAATAAAAATTTCAATATGGAAATGAGAAGAATATTTTCGGTCGTTGTCTGTGCGGTGGGAATTTTTTTCTCCATGACAGCCGGGAGCAAAGACGAGTGCTTGAACAGTTACGTATCGGCGGACAGTTTGCTCCTGTACGAATATTACGAAACGTATGTTATGATTCGGCCTTTGAACTATCTACGGGTATTTCCGGAGCAGAAAGCTGTTGCGCCGGACTGGTTTCATTATCGGGACAGGGTGATAGAGCTTCGTGTTCTTGCGCTGAGGAAGCGGATTAGGGAGGAGTATCCGCAGGATTATCCTTTGGGGAGAGGATCCGTACGTGTGTGGCTCATGTTTTCTCTTCGTACGGGTGAATTGGTAACTGCTGAGTTAATGTTTCTAAAAGAGGTATTAGAGGTTGTCGACAGTTTCCCCGCACGGGAGATTATTGCGATGTGCATGAACTCCGATTGGAGTGGAAGTACATATATAATGGAGCATGAGCCGGATAAATATGATAATATGTACACCGGATATCTTTTTTCACCCTATTAGTGTCATGGATTTCAAAAAAATATTTTCGGTCGTCGTCTGTGCTGTGGGAATTTTTTTCTCCATGACAGCCGAGAGCAAAGACGAGTGCTTGAACAGTTACGTATCGGCGGACAGTTTGCTCTTGTATGAATATTACGAATCTCATATTTGGGTTAGTCCATTGAACTATCCCAGGGTATTCTCTGAGCAGAGAGCCGTTGCGCCAGACTGGTTTCATTATCGGGACAGGGTGATAGAGCTTCGTGTTCTTGCGTTGAGGAAGCGAATCTGGGAAGAGTATTTGCGAGATTTCCCTTTGGAGAGGCTATCCGTACGTGTGTGGCTCATGTTTTCTCTTCGTACGGGTGAGTTGGAAACTGTGGAGCTAATGTTTCGAAGAGATGTATTAGAGGATACCGACAGTTTCCCCATTCGGGAGATTATTGCGATGTGTATGAACTCCGATTGGAGTGGAAGTACGTATATAATGGAGCATGAGCCGGATAAATATGATAATATGTACACCGGATATATTTTCCCGTTATATTAGTGTCATGGATTTCAAAAAGATATTTTCGGTCGTCGTCTGTGCTATGGGGATTTTTTTCTCCACGGCAGCCGGGAGCAAAGACGAGTGCTTGAACAGTTACGTATCGGCAGACAGTTTGCTTCTGTACGAATATTACGAAACGTATGTTATGATTCGGCCTTTGAATTATCCTCGGATATTTCCAGAGCAGAAAGCTGTTGCGCCTGACTGGTTCCATTATCGGGACAGGGTGATAGAGCTTCGTGTTCTTGCGCTGAGGAAGCGGATTAGGGAGGAGTATCCGCAGGATTATCCTTTGGGGAGAGGATCCGTACGTGTGTGGCTCATGTTTTCTCTTCGTACGGGTGAATTGGTAACTGCTGAGTTAATGTTTCTAAAAGAGGTATTAGAGGTTGTCGACAGTTTCCCCGCACGGGAGATTATTGCGATGTGCATGAATTCCGATTGGAGTGGAAGCACGTATATAATGGAGCATGAACCGGATAAATATGATAGCATGTACACGGAGTATTTTTTTTCGCTATATTATTAGCGTGAAGAATAGGAGTAAGTCTCGTAATTGCATAAAAAATTGAAGGACGAGTGTGAATAGGTTTTGTGAAAATGTTTTATCTTCACCGCCAAATAATGAATTATGGCATCTTATTCCAGAAAATCGACCCGTAATAAAGCTCTTTGGGGATATCTGTTGCTTATTGCCGTTTTGTTGTCATCTTCGTGGTTTGTGTATCATGAGATAAATTTGTTGGTATCGATAAAAGCGGTCGAGGCAGATATGAGGCTGAAACGTCAGGAGATGTCTTCCGCTTTATCGGCTCTGTATAGAGCGGAGACGGTGGGACAATCGCTCGTTTGGGGACAGTTTTCGGATTATCCGGTATATAGGAGAGTGACGAATGATGCCGTAACATGTGTGGATTCGTTACGTCGTATTACATCGGACTCTGTCCAGCTGTCCCGAATCGATAGTATTATCGGTCTGCTGAATCGGAAAAATGCGGTTATACGGCGATTGATGGGAACCACGATCGATGTGGCCGAGGAGCAAAACCGGAAAATAGAGGATATGATGAAACAGCAAGATTCGTTGATCCTTATTCAGAATCGTCAGCAAAGATTGGTTCGACAGAGCGATTCGCTGATAGAGAAACGCCGCCGTAAAAATGTGTTCGGACGAATAGCCGATGCTATTTCGGGGAAAGCACCTACTCGGTTAGATAGCATTCGGATAGAATCGAAACGTATAGGAGCGTTGAGCGATTCGTTGGCTGCCGATTTGAAAGCGATGGAAAGCGGTTATAACGAGATCCGGGAGTTGTCTCAACAGGCTCTCGAACGGGAGCGGTGGCGATTGAGAAACGATAATCAACGGTTGAACGGTCAGATCAATCGTCTGATGAATAGCTTTGAACGAGAGCAACTTTTTGTATCGGAGAAGATACAAGAACGAAATGAACAGATTCGTCAGGAGTCTATGAGAGCTTTGGTCGCTGTGGCTTCCGGTGCTATTTTATTGGCGGTTATTTTTGGGGTATTGGTTTGGAAAGGTTGGTTAAGGGACGATCGTTTTCGTAGGGCATTGGAAGAAGCTCGGAGACGAGCCGAAGATTTATTGGAGGCCCGGGAAAAGTTGATGTTGACGATAACGCATGATTTTAAGGCTCCGCTCGGTTCTATTATCGGATATGTGGAGTTGATGATGAGGCTGGATAATACCGAACGGCAAAAGTTCTATTTGCAAAACATGAAGGCATCGTCGGATCATTTGCTTTCGCTGGTAAGCGATTTGCTCGATTTTCACCGTTTGGAATCTCATAAATTGGATATAAATCGTATTGCTTTCAGCCCCAAAGTATTATTCGATAAAATAGTATCTGCTATGCAACCTGTGGCGGATAAGAAACAACTGAATCTGATATTGAAAGTTGAGAAATCGGCCGATGCCAATTTTTCGGGCGATCCGTTAAGGATTAAGCAAATTGTCGATAATTTGTTGTCCAATGCTTTGAAGTTTACAGCCCGGGGTACGGTGACGATTCATGTGTTTGTGCGTGTCCGATATCTTGTTTTTTCGGTTAGCGATACGGGACGGGGAATAGCCCGAGATGATTTGGAACATATATTTCAGGCTTTTACACGGCTTTCTTCGGCACAGGGAGTCGAGGGGTTCGGATTGGGGTTGGCTATTACTCGACAGCTCGTCGATTTGATGGGCGGGCGTATAGATGTCCGCAGTGTGGAGGGTGTTGGCAGTACGTTTACCGTGGAAATTCCATTGGAAGAAGTCTCGGAGAAAACCGGTGATACGAAGGCTTTTTCGGGGAAACGTTGCCTATTGCTCGATGACGATAAATTACAATTGACACTTTTTGAGAATCAGTTGAAACAATTGGGTATAGAATCGGTTGCCTGCATGAAGGCCGAGGAGATTTTGGGTTATCTGGAACATGAGCATTTCGATGCTTTGTTTACCGATATGCAGATGCCGGAAATGGACGGAGTGAGTTTTTTGAAATTTTTGAGGGAGTCTCATATCGCTCTGGCGAGAAAGCTTCCGGTTGTAATGGTTACGGCGAGGAGCGATGCAGACCAATTCCTTTCGGAAGGTTTTTCGGGAATTTTACACAAGCCTTTTTCGTTGGCGCAATTATCTTTTTGTTTATCGGGGATTTGGAATGAAGAGGCAACTCCCCGTGAGATAGAAGATGAGGGAGAAAGAGGAGAGGCTCCGTATGATTTTGCGGCTCTTACAGCTTTTGCCGAAGATGATGCGAAGGCTCGCCGGAAAATATTGGAGACATTCTTTCAGGAGATAAATAGCCAGATAGAGGAGCTGAAAGGGGCCGCGGCTCGTCGCGATGGAATTGTGGTATCACGTATTGCCCATAAGTGGCAACCGATTTTCGCCATGTTGAAAATTTCGGATATGTTGCCGGTGTTGTCTCGATTGGAAGAAGAAGGTGCGCATAAGTGGACCGATGAGTTGTCTCGAAACCTTGATAAGTTGCTGGTTTGTGCCGAGAAAATACGTACAGGCCTTAAATTGGTATTGGCAAAGGAGGAATAATTATGAAGCATATTCTCATTGTAGAAGACGATACGACATTTGCTGTTATGTTGCAGACGTGGCTTTCCAAGAAAAAATTTTCGGTAGCATCTGTTTCGGGAATTGCAGCAGCGAAAAAGACTCTTATTGAAAGTTCGGTCGATTTGGTGCTTTGCGACTTACGTTTACCCGATGGAGACGGCATCGATTTGTTGGAATGGGTGAGCAGTCGGAATGTAAATGTTCCTTTGATCATAATGACGAGCTACGCGGCTATCCCGTCGGCTGTTCAGGCGATGAAACTCGGTGCGAGAGATTATATATCTAAGCCGGTGAATCCGGAAGATTTATTGCAAAAGATAAACGAGGTTTTTAATGCGGGTGTCAAGACTGGGAAACAGATTCCTGTGTCTGAATCTGTACCGGAGGAAACAAATTATTTAGAGGGGCAGAGTGAAGCTGCCCGTCAATTGTATACTTATGTGAAGTTAGTGGCTCCGACCTCTATGTCTGTGCTGATCAATGGGGCCAGTGGGACAGGAAAGGAATATGTGGCTAAACGGATACATCAATTAAGTAAACGTTCGGAGAAACCGTTTGTCGCCATCGATTGCGGAGCCATTCCGAAAGAATTGGCTGCTTCTGAATTTTTCGGGCATAAGAAAGGTTCGTTTACGGGAGCGATTGAGGATAAAGTCGGTACATTTATAGAAGCTGATGGGGGAACGATCTTTCTTGATGAAATAGGAAATCTGAGTTACGATGTTCAGGTACAGTTGCTACGTGTGTTGCAAGAACGCAGAGTGAAGCCCATCGGGACTACAACGGAAGTAAAAGTCGATGTGAGGTTGGTTGCCGCGACAAATGAAGACTTAAAGGCGGCTATAAAATCAGGTGCATTTAGGGAAGATTTGTATCATCGAATCAATGAATTTACGATCTATATGCCGCGTTTGTGCGAACGAGGTGAGGATATACCGTTGTTTGCTAATTTCTTTTTGGATCAAGCCAATCGAGAACTCGAAAAGCCTGTTCCCGGATTTTTGCCGGAAGCGATGGAAAAGATTTCTCAATATACTTGGCCGGGAAATTTAAGAGAAATGCGTAATACTGTTATGAGGGCTGCTTTACTTGCTCAGGGGAATCCCATACGTGTGGAACATTTGGGCATAGACATGAATATAGACAAGCCGATAAATATTTTACATGATCCGGATAGTGAGCGGACTAAGATTGTATCGGCATTACAGAAATGTTCGGGTAACAAAAGTAAAGCGGCTGCAATGTTAGGTATAGATAGAAAGACATTGTATAACAAGTTGAAATTGTATCAAATCGAGTAATTTATATATTTGTAGAATATAGGATACGGTTCGGCATAGTCAAGTCGGAAATCTTATTTCCGCTTGCCTTTGCACTTATCTCTCACTGTATTTGAGAATAAAAGAGAGTGGAATTTTTCCACACCCTTTTTCTTTTTATTCTACAAATTTCCACATAAGATTTTTGTGTGCTATTTATTTAATTTGTTTATAATCAATTGTTTGCGCATTTTTTTGGAAGTGTTGGCACAACGATTGTTGTTTCATAGTCGAAGAATGGAATATAGAGTGTATAATTAAAAAAGTTAGAATTATGAAAAAGTTAATGTTATCAGTAGCTGTGTTTATGATGGGAGTATCTACTCTTGGTTTGTATGCACAGGATTCCAATGTAGAGCCTGTAAAGAAAGATAGTGTCCCAACCGAAGAACCTAAGAAAGAGGAGCCTAAATCAGAGGCATCGTGGGTTTGTATGAGCGAAGAACCTGCTAAGACAGACAGTGTGCCCTCGCAGGAACCCAAGAAAGAAGAACCCAAGACTTCATCGGTTTATATGAATGAAGAACCGGCTAAAACCGATAGTGTACCTTCGCAGGATCCTAAAAAAGAAGACGTTCAAAAGATTTTTTCTATCAGATAACTTTTGGGAAAGATATTTTATAGGCTAACCCTAAAAAACGTTCTTATTTTTTATCTGTTTTAGTGAAGATGATGATGGTCCCGATATCTCCTATAAGAAGGTATCGGGATTTAATTTTCTAATATTTAGTTAGATAGATAGAATATTATGAATATATAATATGATTAGTAATAATAACTAAATAAATAATTCTAAATAATCCATGCATTTTACATATATTTGTACAATAGAATTTGTATTTTATAACTCTGTTTAAGAGGAAGAAGTGCAAAAGTTCGAGGGAGAGGCTGATTTTATCGAGGATAACGTATTGTTGTCTGGAAGCTTAGGCTTTGCCTAAACTAAAATAGCAATGGTGGAAAACGACAGTATCGGGTGGTATGTAGCGAAAACGTATCGGCAGGAACGTAAGATCAAAGACCTTCTTGCCCGTATGGGTATAGAGCATTTTGTACCTTTCCATCAAGTCGTAAAGGAGATTAACGGGAAGCGAAAAAAAGTAGAAGAGCCTTTTGTGAACGGGTTGATATTTGTTCGAGGAAATAAAAAAAGTTGCATTGAGTTGATTAACGAATATGGGTATCCTATGAGATATTTGCGGGATTTTTCCACTCGTTCGCTTTTACGTGTACCCGATAAGCAAATGGAGGATTTTATCTATTTGGTAGACCGTCATGAAAATGAGATAGAATTGTTTCCCCATGATTTAAAACGAGGAGATCGGGTACGTGTGGTCGCAGGGACTTTTGCCGGAATCGAAGGGGAGTTAATCCGCATTGCAGGCCATCGTCGAGTGGTGGTTCGTCTCGAAAATTTATTTTCAATCGCTACGGTTTTTATACCGGGGGGATATTTGGAAAAGATATGCGACCGGTGATTAAATATATTTCATTTTATGATTTTGCCGATTCTGGGATAGCGCGGAATTATAGCGTTGCTGCGGCTAATAAAATGGATTATATCATTGAATCTCTTGTAAGAATCGGATATGACGTAGAGGTAGTTTCGGCATCGGCATGTATAGAAAGCGGGACGTTTCGATGGTATAAGTCTCGGGTTGAAGAGAGACAGCCTCATGTGAAAACGAGATTTTTCTCGTCGTTTCGTTGTCGATCTAAAATATTAGTCTTGTTGCGACTTATTTGGGGGGTATTGCAATTATTGAGTTATCTTCTTTTTTGTGTTAAAAAAGGAGAGTCTATATGGGTATACCATTCTTTGTATTATTACAATGTGATTTTGCTGGCAAAAAAAATAAAGAAATTCAAACTGATTCTCGAAGTAGAAGAGATTTATCAAGATGTTTCTCCTGTTCCTCGGTATATGGAACGTTGGGAATGCAAGATGATAGACGTTGCGGATAAGTTTGTGTTTTCGACCGATCTTCTGAATGATAAAGTAAATAGGCAAAAGAAGCCTCATTTAGTTATTTATGGGACTTATCGGTGTGTGCCTGTGATGAGCGAACGGCACGGAGACAATAAGGTGCATGTTGTCTATTCTGGTACACTTGATCCCAATAAAGGCGGAGCTATGGCGGCTGCGGGTGTGGCGGCGTCCTTGCCGTCTACATATAGAGTTCATATACTTGGATTTGGGAATCCGGGAGAGATACAGGCGATTAAAGAGCTGTGTGAAGAGATGTCGGGCAAAGGCGGTGCGGTAGTCTCCTATGATGGGGTACTGAAAGGGAGTGCATATATAGATTTTTTACAGACGTGTCAGATTGGCCTGAGCACGCAGAATCCTGATGCGGCGTTTAATAATACCTCGTTTCCGTCGAAAATATTATCTTATATGTCGAATGGTTTGCAAGTCGTTTCTGCCGATATAGAAGCGGTACGGCGAGCTTATGGAATTTCGGGTTATATTTATTATTATCAGAAACAAGAACCCAGCGATATAGCAAATGCCATATTGAATGTGGATTTGGATAATCCTTTTGACACGCGGGCGGTGGTACAGTCTTTGGATAATAGGTTTGTAGAACAATTGAGTTTGTTTCTCCGTGATAGAGTTTAGTGATATAAAAGGGAAATACATAGGTAATAAGAACCTAATTAACAATGTACTGGGCTCTTTCCTTGTTCGAGGGTTCGGCTTTTTGGTTTCTTTTGCCTTGTTTCCTCTTTATCTGAACTATTTCGATGACAATACCGTATTAGGGTGCTGGTTCACGATGTGCTCTGTTTTATCATGGATACAAGTCTTTGATTTGGGAATAGGCAATGGCTTGCGGAATCATTTGACGGCCGATTTGAGTTTGAAAAACTATGAAAGTGCCCGGCAATATATATCATCTTCTTACATTTTGATGGGAGGTGTCACTGTATTTATTTCGTTTTTAGCATTTATAATAAGCCAATATATAGATTGGAATTCGGTTTTCAATATTTCGGAACAAAGCATATCGCCAGAGAGTTTGCGTAAAGGGGTTGTTATCGCTTTATGTGGCGTATTGTGTTTTTTCTTTCTGAAATTGATTATCTCTATTTTGTATGCTTTGCAGAAATCGGCACTACCTAATTTCTTGAATCTGCTTTCTACCGTTTTATTATTGATTTTTCTGTGGGTATATGATCCGACCGGAGATGTCGAACGAGATTTTGTAACGATTTCTTGGGTGCAGGCTGTTACAGGGTGTTTGCCGTTATTGGTAGCGACAATAATTGTTTTTGCAAAAGACCTGAAAGAATGTTTGCCATCGTTCAAGTACTTTCGGTGGGATAAAGCCACTGGTGTTTTGTCGTTGGGAATTTTGTTCCTTGTCTTGCAGTTGTTATACATGATAATTACTGTAACCAACGAGTTTTTTATATCCTACTTTTTCGATCCGTCTTTCGTTGTAGAATACCAGATATATATAAAGATCTTTTCAATAGCCGGTACATTTGTGTCTTTGGCTCTGATTCCGGTATGGTCGGCTGTGACGAAAGCATTTGTAGAAAAACGTTACGATTGGATAATCAAGTTGGTCCGTTTTCTGTATTTTGTCGCTGGTATTGCTGTATTGTTTCAATTGGCTATCATTCCATTTCTTGACCCGATATTGGAATTTTGGTTAGGCGAAAAGGCCATCGAGGTGAATCTGTCCACTGCATTGCTGTTTGCCCTATTGGGGTGTGTGATGATTTGGGTATCGGTTTTGACGAGTGTCGTTAATGGTTTAGGCACGCTTAAATGCCAGTTGTATGGTTTTTTATGGGCTGTACTCTTCAAAGTCGTAGCTATCGTTTTATTTTCTTCGTGGATTCCGTGGACGATTGTAATCACAGCTACGATTGTAGGTTTATTGCCCTACTGTGTCTGGCAACCTGTGGTGATGAACAGGCAGTTGAAAATGTTGAATAAAGAGGCTTTTCAAAATGGGTAAGAAACTGTTGATCGTCAATACTTATGCCAATTTGTGGTCAACCGGCAGGATTGCGGCCGAGATAGGGGAGATTGCGGTAAAACATGGTTGGCAGTGCTATTTTGCATACGCAAGCGAATCGAATCCTTGCTCATGTGAGGAGATTAGAATTAATAAAAGCGTTATATCGTATATTATACATACCTATTTGTTTTCCCGTATTCTCAATTTGAAAGGATTCGGTTCTTGGATTGAGACGAAGTTATTTATCAGAAAAATAAAGAAAATAGCTCCCGATATAATTCATTTGCATAATATTCATCAGAATTTTTTGAATTTGCCACTTCTTTTCTCTTTTTTGAAAAAAGCGGGTATTCCGGTTATTTGGACCCTTCACGACTGTTGGGCCGTGACTGGGGGGTGTACTCATTTCGTGTACAATAAATGCGAAAATTGGAAAACGGGTTGCTATCGATGTCCGAGATGTGGTAATAGCGATACGGGCGGGGAATTAAAAGGGGTGTTCCGTACTATGCCGTGGGTGTTAAAAAAGAAAGAAGCATATATAACTTCTGTTCCGAATCTGACTTTTGTTACAGTCTCGGAGTGGCTGTCGGGCGTAGTGAGAAGTTCGGTTGTCGGTTCTGTACCTGTACAGGTTATTTCCAACGGAGTGGACAGTACTCGATTCTATCCTCGTACCGATATACAAGCCATTAAACAAAAGTATGGTTGTGGCAACCGCTTCATGATAGTGGGTGTGAGTTCTCATTGGAGCGCATCAAAGGGATTATATGATTATTATAAACTGAGGGAATTATTGCCGGCCGATCAGTTCGTGATCGTTTTGGTGGGGATAACCTCTGAGCAGAAAAACAATATACCCGATGGTATCATCGGGATAGAGCGAACAGAGAATCTTGATGAACTGGCTCTTATTTATTCGGCGGCAGATGTGGTGACGAGTTTGTCGTACCAAGAGACTTTCGGACTTACTATTGTGGAAGGGTTCGCTTGTGGTACACCGGCGTTGGTCTATGACAATACGGCGTTGCCTGAATTGATAGACTCTGATACGGGCTTAGTTGTAGAAACCGGAAATATGGAGCGACTGGCCGAGGCGATAAGACAGGTTTGTAAGACGGGTAAATCGTTTTATTCGCAGGCGTGTCGGGAAGTGGCGCAAACCCGGTATGATAAATTTTGCCAGTATGAGAAATATGTCGAATTATATGAACAGGCGCTTGTTTCGAAAAAGGTATGATTGAGACGATCGTTATTGGTTTAATATGTGTGTGTTTGGCCTATTTGGGGCGTTACAGACGATTGAGCTGGGGCTTTGGCGCAGCGATGACCATATTATTCGTTTTCCTTGCGATACGCTATGAATGGGGAAACGACTATCGTCAATACATAGACAAATTTATAGTATATAATTCGATCGATGAATTTAATTATTCAGATCCTAACGAACGATGGGAAGTCGGTTGGATATTCTTGTATCGGATATTCAAACCATTCGGCTTTTTTTCATTAGTCATTGTCCTTACTGCATTTGAAATATCTGTTTATTATTGGTTTATCAAGAAATATATACCGAAGGAATGGTATTGGTTCGCTGTATTTATTTATGTATTTAATCCTAATTTCATGCTTACGCAATCGTCTATGATGCGTCAGACTTTGGCTATGTGCATAGTTTTGTTGTCCATTCCTTATATTTATAAAAAGAAGGTCATCATTGCAGCGTTATTTATTTTATTTGCCTCTTTGTTCCACAGTAGCGCCAAAATATTGTTACCGATAGTTTTTCTTGGATTTGTGAATTGGAGAATGGGTAAGAAGGGGGTGATTATTGGCGTTGTTCTCTTTTTTGCTATTCTGTTGTTCAAGAATATTGTTACATCTATAATTGAAAATACTCTTTCTGTAACGGGTTTGGGAAAATATACCTATTATCTGGAAGAAGGGAAAGAAGAATCGAAATTAGAGTCGGGAATAGGCTTTGTTTATCAGATTATCATCATGAGCATGATATTGTATTATGAAAAAAGACAAGATCGAAAGGACGGATTGATTTTCAAAATAACCGCCCTTTCTTTTCTTTTCGTTCCGTTAGGTTTTATCGCTCAACTTATTGCTCGGATAGGTATGTATTTGCAAGTGTCAATGATCGCAACTTATCCACTGATGATTCGTACGATCAATAATAGAATCGTACGGGCAGGCACACTGTTTATAATTATGTTTTTCACTATTTATGACTTCTTCTCATTTTTCAATTCCGAAATTTGGAGAGATTCGTTCATAGAATATCATACTATTTTTGAATCTTTTATTTGGCGATGACAGATATGAATATATTATTTGTTGCATCTGTGGTTCATGAAAAATTATTGATTGAAATATTGAAAACACAGCCTCGATATTATGGAATACAAGGCCAGTATTTCATGCGGTTGATGTTATTGGGCTTAAAGGCTAATGGTGTAAAAGTAAATGTGTTATCTAACAATTTGGCATATCGTTATTGGCATTCAAAAAGAGGGGAACGACATTGTGTCTTGGAGGAGGGAATAGGATATAACTATTTTTTTAGAAAGCAAAGGGGAGGGTATTTACATTTATTGTTAAGGATTATACGGTTTATAAAATTATGGAAAAATAAATTAGGGAAAGATAATTCGGCTATTCTATGTGATGGGCTTAATTTTACTTTATTGCTTTCTTGTTTTTTATGTAAAATATTTTTTAATATCAGGGTTACGGTTTTTGTAACAGATATGCCTCGTTATTTGTCGATGGGATTTTTTTCTCAAATAAAATCTAGTTTGCAAGAATATATTATACGTCAAATGGATGCATTTGTGACATTGACTAATTACATGGATGCTGATTTGAATCCTAATCATAAACCAAGTGTTGTGATAGAGGGTATGGTTGATGTGAGAGCAAAGTGTGAATCCAATAAGGGGAGGAGAAGGGAAAAGGTCTGTATGTATAGTGGCTCTATTCATAAAGTTTATGGGATTAAAAAATTGTTGGATAGTTTCTTGGCAATGAATAATACCGATTATATATTGGAGATATATGGAGATGGCGATTATAGAGCAGAATTGGTCGAATTAGCAGCAAAACATGATCGTATAATTTATAAAGGATTAGTCTCTCGTGACGTAATTGTGGCTCGTCAGAAACAGGTTGCATTATTGATTAATCCACGACCGAGTTCGTATGAATATACTCAATATTCTTTTCCTTCGAAAATAATGGAATATATGTTGTCAGGAACTCCGGTATTGACGACGAAACTTCCCGGAATTCCAGCTGAATATGATAAATATTTGTATTATTTCGAAGACGAATCAATTGAGGCTATGGCCAATAAAATGTCCGAAGTACTTTCAATGGATTATACCGAATGTTTAAGGAAAGCAAGTGAGGCTCAGAGTTATGTCATGAATGAAAAGAATAATTTTCTTCAGATGAAAAAACTATTATCTATTTTATGAATGGTTGCTCTATGAATATTGGATTTTATTTTTTTGATAAAGGATTGAGCGGGGTTGATTGTTCCCGTCCGGACTTAGGAAATCCGGGAGTGGGGGGAACTCAATATTGCTTTTTACTTTTGATTTATTATATACTCCGTTTTGATCCGAAATCGTATAGGGTAAGAGTTTATTGTTCATCTGACTGTTTTTTTCCACAAGGTGTAGAGAAGGTTCTTGTTGAAGATATTTTTGAGGGTTTGACCGAATCAAAAAGACGAGGTGATGATTTTATTATCATTAAGGATAATAAGGATCAACAATTGGCTCGATTTATCGATAAACTACGGCATCGCATTGTTATTTGGGGGCATAATTTTTATTTTGGGGATTATGCCGATTGGGTTGCTAAGAGCCCGTCTGTTATTGCAAATGTTTTTGTAGGTAGGCAGCAGTATGATAGATATATAGATCACCCCATTTGTGATAAATCTTTGTTTATATATAATATGGTTCCCGATGTGGTAGGGGAAAAAAAGCGGGATAATGACGGTAAAACGGTTGTTTATTTGGGAGCATTGATTCCAGAAAAGGGATTTTTGGTATTAGCCAAAATGTGGAAGTACATTTTGAAAAAGGTTCCAATGGCACGATTACAGGTGATAGGAGGTGGAAATCTTTATTCTAGAAATTGCTCTTTGGGAAGAATGGGAATAGCGGATAAATTGTTTGAAGAAGAGTTTTTCCCGTATTTGTCGGAAGAAGGAGAACTATTGCCATCTGTCACGTTTCAAGGAATCTTAGGGGGTGAAAAATACGAAGTTTTTTTGTCGTCGTCAGTTGGAGTAGTTAATCCGTCGGCTCGCACAGAGACCTTTGGAATGGGTGCAATTGAGATGAATTGTGCGGGGTTACCGGTTGTTACATTGGGAAAAAATGGTTATCCCGATACAATAGAAAATGGAGTTACGGGATACTTATGCCATTCATACAAGGGAATTGCAGATAAAATTGTGTTCTTATTGACTCACGATGAGGTTAATGAACGATTGGGAATTCAAGCAAAAGAGCAGGTGAGCCGATTTTCTCCAAAAAATATTATGCCTTTGTGGTTTAATTTGTTTGAACAAATAGCGCAGAATAAATTAATAATAACATATCGACGTCCTGACAGTCATTTTTTCAATAATATTAAATTCGTGAGAATCCTATTGCGGTTTTTGCGTAAAAACTGTCGTTTGTCATTTCTCCCCTCGTTGATAAAAATAGAAACAGTGATATATACCTATTTAAACAAAATAATGAAAAAATGAAAGTGGCGTTGATTCTTGCTACAAATGTAGAAAAATCTCCTTATATGCAATATTATATAGATGTATATAAGGAAAAGAACATTGATGTCGAAGTCATTTTGTTGAATAGGGATAAACGTGTATCGAATGAGGAGTTCCCCTATAAGATACATTCTTGTGATATTATAGCGAGGGAGACGGCCTCTTGCGTTCGTAAAATTTATGATTATTTTCGCTATTCTCGGTTCGTAAGACGGATATTGAAACAATCTGATTATAGTCAGATTGTAGTATTTACCATCGCTAATGCGGTATTCCTGTCTTACTATTTATTAAGTTATTATAAAAAGAAGTATATATTTGATATACGTGATTATTCTCCGTTGGTTAAATATACCGTTCCCATAATTAGGCGTTTATTAAATAATTCAGCATTGAATTGTTTTTCTTCACCGGGGTTTAGGTCGTGGTTACCTGCATGTGATTACGTAATATGTCATAATGCAAGACGTAAATCTCTTGATGAGGACATAGTGAATGCCAGAGATATCGATGTGGAAAATGTTAAAGTGTTGACTATCGGACAACTTAGAAATTTTATTACGAATAAAATGCTAATGGATCATTTGGGGAATAAATCTCGAATAACGATTCAATTTTCGGGTATGGGTATTGCATATGATTTATTGAAAAAGTACGAGGTGAAAAAGATGTATAATAATGTGAAATTTACGGGTTATTATCCGAAAAAGGAAGAATTTTCCATCGTTGATGGCTGTGATTTTATGAACATAATTTTGCCAGATGATACGTTGAGCCGTTATTTGATAAGTAATAGATTTTATTTGTCTTTGTTGAGAAGAAAACCGATGATTGTTTCGTCGGGTGGTATTCAAGCTGAATATGTGAAAGAATATGATTTGGGAATTATTGTTTCCTCTGAAGATGATATATATAGTAAAATAATGATCTATGCCAGATCATTTGACCCGATTCAATTTCAAAAAAATTGTGACCGATTTTTAGAAATGGTAAGATTGGATATGCAGATATTTAGCAGAAGCGTTTTTTATAGTTTAAATTTATAATCATGTCTATTTTTAAAGATAAGATATTGCTTATTACCGGAGGAACAGGATCCTTTGGCAATGCTGTGTTAAAGCGGTTTTTGGATAGCGATGTCGGTGAAATACGCATATTTAGCCGTGATGAGAAAAAACAAGATGATATGCGGCATCGATTACAGAACCCGAAGGTTAAGTTTTATATCGGTGACGTGCGGGATAAACGTAGTGTAGATAGCGCTATGAGTGGGGTCGATTATGTGTTTTCAGCAGCTGCCTTGAAACAGGTCCCTTCATGTGAATTTTTCCCTATGCAGGCTGTGCGTACGAATGTATTTGGCACGGAGAACGTATTGGATTCGGCCGTGGAGCATGGTGTGAAAAATGTTGTCGTATTGTCTACCGATAAAGCGGCCTATCCCATCAATGCTATGGGAATAAGTAAAGCCATGATGGAAAAAGTGGCGATTGCCAAAGGACGTCAGTTGGGTGATTCTGCGACAACGACAATTTGTTGTACTCGTTATGGAAATGTGATGGCGAGTCGGGGGTCTGTGATTCCGCTATGGATCGAGCAGATGAAAAACAATGCGGTAATAACGATCACGGATCCCAACATGACACGGTTTATGATGACGCTCGATGATGCTGTCGACTTGGTAGTTTATGCGTTTGAGCATGGCCGTAATGGCGATTTATTCGTACAGAAGGCTCCGGCGGCTACGCTGGTTACTTTGGCGACTGCGTTGAAAGAATTGTATGGCAAAGATACTCCCGTGAAAATTATCGGTACACGGCATGGGGAGAAGCTCTATGAAACTTTGGTTACTCGCGAGGAGATGGCGAGGGCAGAGGATATGGATAATTATTATCGTATTCCATGCGATAGTCGAGATTTGAATTACGATAAATTTTTTGTCGAAGGTAGCGAGGTAGTCTCTCAAATAGAAGACTATCATTCGCACAATACTCACAGACTCGATGTAGAAGAAATGAAACAATTATTGTTGAAGCTCGATATCGTACGGGAAGATTTGAATCTCAATTAGTGGATAGAATTATGATAAAGGTAGGCATTACCGGGCAGTCTGGGTTTGTCGGTACTCATTTATATAATACGTTGGGACTTTATCCCGGAGAATTTGAGAGAGTTCCATTCGAAGATGATTATTTTGTCGATGTAGAACGTCTGAAAACGTTTGTAAAGAGTTGTGATGTTATTGTACATTTGGCGGCGGTAAACCGTCATACTGATGCGCATGTTTTGTACGAGACGAATATGCGATTGGTAAAACAGCTAATCGAGGCTATGGAAGCGACAAATTCTCGTCCTTATGTTTTATTCTCGTCGAGCATACAAGAGGAACGGGATAATGAGTATGGCCGTAGTAAGAGTGATGGTCGTAAATTGTTGGAAAAATGGGCTGTGCGTAATGGGGCATCTTTTACAGGAATGGTAGTTCCCAATGTTTTCGGTCCGTTTGGGAAGCCTAATTATAATTCGTTCATAGCCACGTTCGGGTATAAATTGACTCACGGTGACTCTCCCACGGTATTACAAGACAATGAGGTAAATTTGATTTATGTGGGCAGTTTATGCCGTCATATTTGTGATAAAATAAGGGAGATGGGAAGTCGCACCGCACCCTCGCTTGTCGAGCGGGACGATGTAGCCTGCGATTTCGAGATGAAGGTGAGTGAAGTTCTCGGTTTGTTTGAAAATTTTAAAAAATTGTATTTCGAGCAGGGAATTATTCCTCCTTTGAATAATATCCATGAAATGAATTTGTTTAATACATTTCGTAGCTATATTGATATGGAAAGCTATTTCCCGGTGAAATTGGTTCAACATACCGATGTACGAGGTAGTTTCGTCGAGACCGTAAAAATCGGGGTGGGTGGCCAAGTGAGTTTTTCTACCACCGTTCCCGGTGTTACAAGGGGAAATCATTATCACACTCGCAAGATGGAGCGGTTTGTAGTGATTAAGGGAAAAGCGAGAATTCAGCTCCGGAAGGTTGGAACAGACGAAGTACTGGATTATTATCTTAACGGGGAAGAACCGGCTTATGTGGATATGCCGGTGTGGTACACACATAATATATCGAATATCGGCGATGAGATTTTATATGCTCAGTTTTGGATAAACGAATGGTATGATCCTACCGATAGCGATACTTATTTCGACCCGGTAGTGAAAGACGAGTGAAAAATCAAAATATAGATTTATGAAACGATTGAAAGTCCTTTCGGTAGTAGGGACAAGACCCGAAATAATCAGATTGTCATGTGTATTGCAAAAATTAGATGCTAGTCCCTCCATAAAGCACGTATTGGTACACACAGGACAAAATTACGATTATGAATTAAACGAAATATTTTTTCAGGATTTAGGTCTACGGAAACCTGATTATTTTTTGAATGCGGCAGGTAATAATGCGACGACGACTGCCGGGCAGATATTGATTAATATAGATCCGGTTCTGGAAGAAGTTCGTCCGGATGCATTTCTTGTATTGGGCGACACGAATTCTTGCTTGTGTGCGATAGCGGCTAAAAAACGTCATATCCCTATTTTCCATATGGAGGCTGGAAATCGCTGTTTCGACCAGCGTGTTCCCGAAGAGAGTAATCGTAAGATCGTCGACCATATATCGGATATTAATTTGCCGTACAGCTCTATTGCCCGTGAATATTTGTTGAGCGAGGGAATCCCTTCCGATCGGGTTATCAAAACCGGAAGCCCCATGTATGAGGTGCTGAACAGGTATTTGCCTCAGATAAATGCCTCGTCTATTTTAGAGAATCTGGGATTGGAGAAGGGCAAATACTTTGTCGTGTCGGCCCATCGGGAAGAGAATATATCGAGCGAACGCAACTTCGGGAATTTGGTTAAGATTTTGAACGACATAGCTCAAACGTATGGTTTTCCCGTGATTGTGTCGACACACCCCCGTACCCGCAAGAAAATAGAAACCGATGGTGTTGAATTTCACTCACTTATACGGCTAATGAAACCGATGGGTTTTAGCGATTATAATAAATTGCAAATTAATGCCAAAACGGTAATCTCGGATAGTGGAACCATCAGCGAGGAGTCGTCTATTCTTAATTTTAAGGCTCTGAATATACGTGAAGCTCACGAGCGTCCCGAGGCGATGGAGGAAGCTTCGGTGATGATGGTAGGGCTTAACCCCGAACGGGTGATGCAGGGTTTGTCCGAATTGCAGAATCAGAATCTCGAAACTCGTAATTTTCGTCCGGTCGCAGACTATTCTATACCGAATGTTAGCGACAAAGTCGTACGAATTATTCTTTCTTACACCGATTATGTCAAAAGAGTTGTCTGGGGTGAAAGGTAAACGGTGCTTGTTCTTGACCAATTATTTTTATCCCGAAGTTTTTCGAGGTAACGATATCGCTTTTGAAATGGTAAAACGAGGATATGAAGTTACTGTAATTACATGTATTCCCAATTATCCTCAGGGCCATTTTTACGAGGGATACGGATTGCGGAGCAGGCGGAGAGAAGTCGTCAATGGAGTAAATGTCATTCGTGTGCCGGTGATTCCTCGTGGAGACGGTAGGGCGATAAGAATGGTGCTCAATTATTTATCGAGTTTATTATTTTCTTGTATATACACATTAAGTGTCGTTTGTCGTAAGAGATTCGACTTTATTTTTGTGCAGGAATTGTCCCCGGCATTTATCGGTATACCGGCAGTGCTTGCGAAAAAAATACGACGAATTCCTATTTATTTCTGGTTACTTGATGTTTGGCCAGAAAGTTTGGCTGCCGGAGGTATAACTAATAAATATATCGTTAAAATAGTTGATCGTATCATGCGCCACATTTATCGGCATTGTCGTAAAATTTTCATAGCAGCATCGGGCGTGAGGACATTGTTACAGCAACGAGGGGTAAAAAATGATTGTATAGAAGATTTACCCAATTGGGGAGAAGATGAACTTCGAGAATGTACTGTCGATGACGATGAACTGCCACATTTGCCAGATGGTTTTAAAATTATGTTTGCCGGAAATTTAGGCGAGGCGCAAAATCTTGAAAATGTGATGAGAGTAGCCGAACGTTTGAAAAACAATAAACATATACAGTGGATTTTTATCGGTGACGGGCGAAAGAAAAAATGGGTTATGTCGTTCGTTCAAAGTCGGGAGATGGGTGATACCGTACATTTTTATGACCGTTATCCCATTGAATATATGCCGGCATTTTTCAGAAAAGCCGATATTATGCTGCTTCCTCTTTGTGACAATAGCGCATTCAATGTGACGTTACCAGCGAAGATACAGGCTTATATGCTCAGTTCCAAACCTATTTTAGTCATGGCGAATGGTGAAGTACAAACGGTTGTAAAGAATGCTCGTTGCGGATATTATACAGGTGCAGATTCTATTGACAAGATGGTTCGTTTAGTCCTTTCCATCTCGAATTATTCAAATCAAGAATTGGAAGAAAAGGGTAGAAACGGATATAATTATTACCAGCGGCATTTTAAGAAAGAAAAATGTATGAACAATTTATTCGAAATTATTGAGAAGGGAGAACGAAGTAATGTCTGAGATATTGATTGATCATGTTTTACTCGATAGGGTGACAAAGGATGCAAAGGAAAGTCCTAGATTGCGTATGAATTATAACTTTCACGAATCGTTGTCGTCTCCTTCGCAACGTCTGCTTAATGCCCTTGAACCGGGAACCGTTTTACCGATACATCGTCATAGGCATACGGCCGAAACTTATGTATTGTTGCGAGGGCGTATGAGAGTTCTCTTTTACGATGACGACAAGAAGGAAATTAATCGCTATGAACTCGACCCGGCGGAGGGTACTTATGGGGTAAACATACCCCGGGGACAATGGCATACAATTGAGGTGTTATGTGCTGGTACTGTTATTTTTGAGGTGAAAGATGGTCCGTATATACCTATTGCTCCTAATGATATGTTAGAATAGACCTCTTCCGTATAGTATTATAATGCGCCAAAATTTATTCATAGTTTGATTATTAGATTTTTTTGATTTGTATCACTATCGTATCACAACTATGCAAAAATAGGAAAGAATTGGATATATTTTGCAGCATAAAATGTGTTATGTGGCAATAATTTATGAGGGGTGACAAGTCTGTTGTATAACATAAGTAGTTGATTAATAGATATAAAAATAGGGATTAGCATTTTGCTAACCCCTTACTTTTTGTTGTCCGGGAAGGATTCGAACCCTCACAGGCGGAACCAGAATCCGAAGTGCTACCATTACACCACCGGACAAATTTGTTTTGCGAGTGCAAAATTGCGAATTTATTTTGGGACGGCCATTGCGAACCTTGAATTTTTTATTCGGTTTAATCTTTTTTTACATATCTATCCTTTCAATGGCAACGCCGATTCTATGATGGCGTATGATTTTTTCATGAGGTCTTCTATATCATGCCCTTTATTTTCTTGGGGATAGATGGGGGGGTGTATCGTTAAAATGATTTTTCCGGGTTTAAAATTGTAGGTTGTACGGGGCATAACGGCAAATGCTCCATCGATAGTGAGCGGTGCGACCGGTAAGGAAAATTCAACGGCGAGTTGATATGCTCCTCGTTTGAATGGTCTCATGGCTCCTGTCCAAGTTCGTGCTCCTTCGGGGAATACGACAAGCGACATACCGTTTTGTAACGTCGTTTCGGCTTTTTGCAGGGTTTCTTTTAGTCGGCTCGGAGTGCTGTTATCGACGAATATGTGGCCGGCAGCAGCACAAGCGCTGCCTACAAAGGGTATATTGCGCAGGCTTTTTTTCATCATCCATTTGAAATTGTGGTTTAAGTATCCGTAGATGAGAAATATGTCATAGGCTCCTTGATGGTTTGATACGAATACATAAGATGTGTTTTTATCGATGTTTTCTCGGCCTCTAACTTCTATTCTGACAAGAGAGAGAATGCAGAATAGTCGGGACCAAATGTGTGCCGGGTAATATCCCCAAAAGTTTCCATTGCCCAACCGGCATCCGATAAGGGTCGTCAATGCTGTGAGAATGGTGAGTATCAGCAGTATGGGCATGGCTATGAGCCATTGATATAGGAATGTGATAGTGCGTATCATTGTTCGATGCTATTTTCGTCGTTTACGGGACAAAGGTAATGAATTTGCAGTAAATCGCATTATTTGCAGGCGCTTTTGATGTGGGAATATAGAAAAGGCGACTCAATAAGCCGCCTTTTCTATATTCCTAAACGTTGCAGTTTATTTGGTTTTTGCTTCGACATCTGGGGCAATGAGCTTGTACCCTTTTCCATGAATATTGATAATTTCAATTGATGGATCGTCTTTGAGATGTTTACGAAGTTTGGTAATGTAAACGTCCATGCTACGAGCGTTAAAGTAATTATCGTCTATCCAAATAGTTTTGAGGGCGAAGTTTCGCTCCAAAATTTCATTGACGTGAGCACAGAGCAGACTGAGCAATTCGGACTCTTTGGTGGTGAGTTTAGTATTCTTATCGTCGATTGCCAATACTTGTTTCTGGGTATCGAATGTAAACCGTCCGATCTTGTACATCGTAACTTCTTTTCCTTTTTTACCTTTTACACGACGTAAAATGGCTTCGATACGGAATACCAATTCTTCCATACTGAATGGTTTGGTAATGTAGTCGTCTGCTCCGATTTTGAATCCTTCGAGAATATCTTCTTTCAAAGATTTCGCTGTCAAGAATATGATGGGAACTTCTCCGTTTACCGTACGGATTTCTTGTGCAAGCGTGAATCCGTCTTTTTTAGGCATCATCACGTCGAGTACGCACAAATCGTATTTACCTTTCAGGAATGCTTTGTATCCGCTTTCTCCATCGGAGAAGAGATCGGCCGCATAACCTTTGGCTTGCAAATACTCTCTTAATAACATGCCAAGATTTTCATCATCTTCGCATAATAGAATACGCAATCTTTCTTCCATAATCATTTGTTTTTTATTAGTGGTAGTGTTATTATAAATGTCGACCCTTGATTTATTTCGCTTTCTACTCGAATATCGCCTTTGAGGTCGGTAATGATTTTATGGACGTAGGCGAGGCCCAGTCCAAATCCTTTGACGTCATGGCGATTTCCCGTAGATACGCGATAAAATTTGTCGAATATTTTTTTCAAATCTTCCCGTTTGATACCGATTCCGTTATCTCGAATCGATATTTCTACCTTATCTCCAACGGTTCTTGTACGTATGAAAAGAGATAAAGGTTCTTCTTCCCGTCGATATTTTACGGCATTGTCAAGGAGGTTGAAGATAACATTCGTGAAATGCATTTCATCGACCGAGACAATAGCATCTTCTGCTTCGAGGTCGGCAGCGATTACACCGCCGTATTTTTCGACTTTGAGTTTGAATGTGCTCATGACTCCTGCAACGAGGTCGTTGACATCGACGTTGTGTAGTTTCATCAACGTCTTTTGTCTGTCGAACATCGACATTTGCAGGACTTTTTCTACCTGAAATCTCAATCGCTTGGTTTCGTCATTAATGACACCCGATATGTGCTGGAACATGGCCGGACTTTTGGCAACGGAGGGGTCATTAAGCATTTGGGCCGCTAATGATATGGTAGATATGGGTGTTTTGAATTCGTGTGTCATGTTGTTGATAAAATCGTTTTTCATCTCGGTGAGTTTCTTTTGCCGAAATGCCGTGATGATGGTAAACAAGAAGGTTACCAACAGAATGAACGTGAAGGCAAACGAGGGTATCATGAATTTTACCGAACTCGATATATAATCTCTTTTGGTCGGGAAATAGACTTTCAAGTAGTTTATTTTTGCCGGTGGATCATTGGGAAATATTGCTTGTGTGAATAAATTCCCTTCGATTTTGGGATCATATTGATTGGAGCTATATATGATTTTTTCGTTTTTATTGTAAATGGCAAATTGGAACGGAAGGTTCAATCCGTTATTTTCAAATTCTGATTTCAGATAGCTTTCCAATTTTTTGATGTCGATACGTTCCATGACAGGACGGTTACTTGCCTTACTCAGCATATTGAGTATGACTTCGTTCAACAAGCCTTTTTGGTAAAGGTATTGTCCTTTACGGGCTTCCTGCATATTTCGATATGTGCTGATGAGCGTATTATGTTCCTTTTGTCGTGGAGCAGCAGGGGTGATAATCGTACTGGTTTGTTCGCGAAAGGAAAAACTTGCAACCGTTCCATCGGGAGATACGATAGAAAATTGGTGGTGAGTGGAAGCTATGTCTTGTTTGTCTTGCTTTTGCTCATAAGAGGAGAGCATTTTCTTTTCTTCCTCTTCCAGATATTCGTCTAAATAGCGTTGAGTCTCGTCTAGTTCGAGGCTTGTCGATACAGCGTATAGGCTCCTTTTCACGGCTTCGGTAAATTGCTCGTTTCTCATTTTTATCATATTCTCCATGTACATGATTTGTACATAAAGCAATCCGATAAACGTGAGTGCCATAATTACAGCCAGTAGCCAAATTGTCGACTTTTTCATTTTGTTTGCCTCTTTATTTTTTTCTGTTTAACTTGTCGTGGTGTTTAAATGATTTGTTTTTACATCATTTGTACAAATTTATTATATAAACACCGATTCCACTATTTTTGTTTTATTTTATGAAAACCTATTTAGAAGGTTGGGTTTAACACTTACCGGCAAATTTAACAAATAAATGTTTATTTGCAAAAAAAGCCATTGGTTTTTCCAATGGCTTTTTAATTATTTAACAAAATCGCGGTCACTCGTCTGTCTGTTCGGCCTCGTAAGCTTTAAGTAGTTTTTCTTGAACGTCAGATGGGACGAGCTCATAAGATGCAAATTTCATAGAGAAAGATGAGCGCCCTCCGGTAATCGAACTGAGAGCTGTTGAATAGGAAGACATTTCCTTTAAAGGTACTTTTGCCGTGATTTTTTCAAATCCTTTTTCACTGGACATGCCCATAATAATGGCGCGTCGTCCTTGCAGATCGCTCATGACATCGCCCATGACATCGGCTGGGGTAAGAACTTCGACATCATATATAGGTTCGAGAATTTTCGGTCCTGCGTTTTTAAATGCCTCGCTGAATGCATTACGTCCAGCTAATCGGAAAGATATTTCATTAGAGTCTACCGGGTGCATTTTCCCGTCATAGATACAAACTCTGACATCGCGGGCGTAAGAACCAGTGAGCGGCCCTTGTTCCATACGATCCATCAATCCTTTGACAATAGCAGGAATAAACCGAGCGTCGATAGCACCTCCAACAATACAGTTACAAACCACCAACTTTCCTCCCCATTCAAGATCTATCGTTTGGGTATCGCGTACATTCATACGGAATTCTTGGTTGTTGAATTTGTAAGTGTCGGGTGCTGGCATTCCGTCATAATAGGGCTCTACGATGAGATGTACTTCTCCAAATTGTCCGGCTCCACCCGATTGTTTTTTGTGACGATAATCCGCCCGAGACGCTTTAGTAATTGTTTCTCGATAGGGTATGCGAGGCTCTATGAATTCAACGGCAAGTTTATCGTTATTCTCAATACGCCATTTTAAAGTGCGTAAGTGAAATTCTCCTTGTCCCGAAACAATCGTTTGTTTCAATTCTTTGGATTGTTCTATTTGCCACGTCGGGTCTTCTTCATGCATACGAGTGAGAATCTCACTTAATTTTTCGGCGTCGGATTCATTGACCGGTTTTATTGCTCGTTGATATTTGGGAGCTGGGTATTTGATAAAATCGAAATGATAATCGCACCCTTTTGCGTTGAGTGTATTACCAGTGCGCACATCTTTTAGTTTTACCGATGCTCCTATGTCTCCTGCTACAAGTTCTTCTACCGGAGTACGAATTTGCCCGCAAACACAGAATAATTGAGCCAAACGTTCGCGTCCGTCGCCTCGATCCACATTAATCAAATCGTCTCCTTGATGTACGGTTCCAGACATTACTTTGAAATAGGATACTTCTCCGATATGGGGCTCGACCGTGGTTTTAAAGCAGTATATACTTGTAGGCCCATTGGCATCGGGAGCGATTTTTTCTCCGGCTGTATTTTCGGGTTTGGGCATTTCGGAGACAAAGGGGACTACGTTGCCGAGGAATTCCATCATACGTCGTACTCCCATATCGCGTAATGCGCTTACACAGAATACAGGGTATATGCTGCGTGTGATGAGACCTTTGCGGATACCTTCCCGCATTTCATCTTCGGTGAGAGAACCTTGCTCGAAGAATTTTTCCATAAGGGTCTCATCGTTTTCAGCAGCGGCTTCAACTAATTTTTGGTTTAATTCCCGGGCTTTTTCCATTTCGCTTTCGGGAATTTCGGATATGGTGGGTGTACCGCCTTCGGGCGACCAGCTATACATTTTCATGAGTAGGACGTCGATCATGGCATTGAACGACGGACCGCAACTAAGCGGATATTGCACTTGTACAATTCGGTTACCGAATGTTTCGTGCATTTGGTTGATTACATTGTCGTAATCTGCCTTTTCACCATCAAGTTGGTTCATGGCAAAAAGAATAGGCTTGTTCAGATTTTCGGCAGTACGGAAGATGTTTTGAGTTCCTACTTCGACTCCATATTGAGAGTCGATGACAATTACTCCCGTGTCTGTTACGTTAAGGGCTGTTATAGCGCTTCCTACAAAGTCGTCTGCTCCCGGACAGTCTATAACATTGAGCTTTTTACCTAAAAATTCGGCATAAAAAACTGTGGAAAAGACGGAATATCCATACTCTTTTTCCACAGGAAAATAGTCCGGGACGGTGTTTTTCCCTTCGACGGTTCCGCGACGTTTTATTACACCACACTCGTAGAGCATAGCTTCTGCGAGGGTGGTCTTGCCTGAACCTTTGCTGCCCAATAGAGCAATGTTTTTGATTTCGTGAGATTGATAGACTTTCATGATATTAAAGTTTTAATAAAACAAAAACGCTTGGTTACGTTTTAACAAAGCGTTCGCAAATTATGAATTATATTTTTAAAAAGCAATGGTAAGAACTATGTTACAAAACATTGTTTATGAATCGAAGTTTTGTATTTTTGTCGAGTAATGGCTGGGCTTTATATTCATATACCGTTTTGTGCAAGCCGCTGTGTTTATTGCGACTTCTTTTCCTCGACCGATTTTTCGTTCAAGCGTGGCTATATAGATGCCGTTTGTCGGGAACTTGAATTGAGAACACATGAGCTAAGGGACGAACCTGTTTTTACGGTGTATCTTGGAGGGGGGACTCCGTCCAGTTTATCGCCGTCGGAACGAGCTCGTTTGTTTCGAACTCTTTCCACAGTTGTCGATTGGTCGGTTTGTAAGGAGGTTACTCTTGAAGTGAATCCCGATGATGTGACACCTCTTTTTATAAGTCAATTAAAGGATACTCCGGTTAACCGGCTAAGTATGGGAATACAGAGTTTCGACGATTCGGATCTTGTTTTTCTACGTCGGCGTCATACGGCTCATGCGGCGATGGAGGCAGTCGATAATTGCCTTTGTGCCGGATATGAAAATATCAGTATAGACCTCATATATGGTTTGCCGGGACAGACCGTAGAACGTTGGACGAACAATTTGAGACAAGCCGTAACCTTGAATGTTCCGCATATTTCAGCATATAATTTAATTTATGAGGAAGGTACGGCGTTGTGGAGAATGAGGGAAAAAGGACTGGTGAAAGAGTGTGAGGAAGAAGAATCCTTACAGATGTTCGAGACACTTATCGATGTGTTGGGTTTTTCTGGATATGAGCATTACGAGATTTCCAATTTCGCCCGCTCTGGGCGTTATGCACTTCATAATACATCTTATTGGAAAGGTGTACCGTATCTGGGTTTAGGTGCGGCGGCTCATAGCTACGATGGGAAGAGCAGGCGTATCAATCCTTCCTCATTGTCGGAATATATGGAGGCTTTGCAAACGGGACATGTTGCGTATATGGAAGAGAAAGAGACGGTCGATAGTTTATATAATGAATGTATACTCACATCGCTTCGCACCTGTTGGGGATTGAATCTGAAAAAACTCGAAGACGACTTTGGGGCTGAGCGCATGCGATATTGCTTGGAACAAGCTCTGCCTCATATCCGTGCAGGGCGACTCGTAGTGACCGACAATATTATGCGCATAACTCGTAAGGGCCTTTTTACTTCCGATGATGTTATGAGCGATTTATTTTGGGTGGATTGAATCTCGAAGATTTTTTAATCTTTCCATTTATCCTTGAATTTGTGGACTCGTTTTTCTGTCCCCCCCAAAGTGTATCGCAAGATGGAATAGGGGGATTATAGTTTCAATTTATAACCTAAGGAGATAAACGTATTGAGCTGTTGGGGTGTCTTACTCATGAGATGTTCTTCTCGAACTTTGCATTCGATGGAATTTTTTTTGTCTATTCGATATTCTACCCCTGCATCATACCATATTCTATCCAATTCTCCTGACTGTTTACCATTCAGAAAAAGAAATATATCGGTATGGATAAACGGAGTCCATCGGGTGTCGGGTATGGTGTAACTGAGAAGTATTTTGTTTCGCCATTTGTTCGATGGTTTGGCCGTCCCTATGGTATAGGTGGACTCAAATCGGGAATTCAGCGATAGGGAGAATCGGTGTACAGGATAGGAAAAAGTGGCTCCCAGTTGATAACGATGACGATTCTTATAAATATTCGGAGCTGTCTGTTGATTCATATAGTAGTACAGCGCATTTAATTTGAGGTATTTCGGGACGGCAGTATAGGAGACGACCGCAATGGGCATGTATCGTTCGTAATATTTACCAAGTGTCCATACGTTTTGCTGTATTTGCAGATTTATCCGATTTATTTGTTTGGATACCGTAAAATTCCACAACGTGCCTATTTCACTGCTGTATTCTTTTGCGTTTGTCGGGAAAGTAAAGAGAGAAAGTGAGATAATGAAGACGGATAGAATTTTGTAATGAAAACGATTCATATTTATTCGTGGTGATAGGGTTCGTTATTGAGAATAGTCATAGCCCGATAGAGTTGTTCGGTGAAGATGAGGCGAATCATCTGGTGGGAAAAGGTCATCTTTGAAAGAGAAATTTTTTCTTGTGCCGCATTGTATATGCGTTGGGAAAAACCATAAGGGCCGCCAATGACAAATATCAAGCGTTTGGCAACGTTTGACATTTTCTTTTCCAAATAGGAGGCGAACTGCGTGGAGGTAAATTCTTTTCCATGTTCATCGAGCAGGACAATGTAGTCGCCGGGCAGGAAACTTTTCAAGATGAAATCGGCTTCTCGCTCTTTTTGTTGGTCGGTACTCAGGCTTTTGGTGTTGCGGAGTTCGGGAATGACAGCGATTTCGAACGGCACATAGTGGGCCAATCGTTTGCTGTATTCTTCGATTCCTTGTATAAAATAAGATTCGACTGTTTTCCCGACAACCAATAGCACTATCTTCATGAAGAATTTAAATTTGTTGCAAAATTAATATAAACAAAGAGTAAAATCAAACTTGTTCGAACGTTTGCATCGTGTTGTTTTTATAATGTGGAAATTGGTTATCCTCGGTATAGTCAAATTTATTTGTACCTTCTCCCGGATTGTGCTATTTTTGCATAAGAATAAAAAACTATTGGTGTATGAAAACGAAAGAGCAGTTGATAGATGAATTGATAGATTTGGCTTTTGCCGAAGATATAGGAGATGGTGACCACACTACTTTGTGTTGTATCCCGGATACGGCGATGGGGAAGTCGAGGTTGTTGATCAAGGAGCCGGGTATCTTGGCCGGAGTAGAGATTGCCCGAAAAATATTCCACCGTTTCGATCCCGATTTGAAAATGACGGTTTATATCGAGGACGGGACTGCGGTAAAACCCGGCGATGTGGCTTTTGTGGTCGAAGGACGCGTACAATCATTATTGCAAACCGAGCGTCTTATGCTCAATGTGATGCAGCGCATGAGCGGTATCGCTACGATGACTCACCGGTATGTGAAAAAACTCGAAGGTTTGCATACTCGCATTCTCGATACCCGCAAGACAACTCCGGGCATGCGTATGCTCGAAAAAGAGGCTGTGAAGATAGGTGGTGGCGTGAATCATCGTATCGGATTGTTCGACATGATTTTGCTGAAAGATAATCATGTGGATTTTGCCGGTGGTATAGAGAACGCTATCTCTCGTTGTCATGATTATTTAAAGGCCAAAGGCAAGGATTTGAAAATTGAGATAGAGGTGCGTAATTTGGACGAATTGAAAGAGGTTATGCGAGTGGGCGGTGTGGACCGTATTATGCTCGATAATTTCTCGCCTGAATTGACAAAAGAGGCTGTGAAAATTGTGGGTGGGAAATATGAAATAGAGTCTTCGGGAGGTATTACTTTCGATACGATTCGAGATTACGCCGAGAGTGGTGTCGATTTTGTTTCGGTGGGGGCTCTCACTCATTCGGTAAAAGGTCTTGATATGAGCTTTAAGGCTTGTTGATAAGTCAGTTGTATATTGTAAACTCGGGGGCCTTTTTTATTATAAGACCCCCGAGATGGTTTTTCGTGAAAAAGTCTCAATTATTGTTTGTAAATTACGGTCGACGCTGAGATAGGATTTTTATCAGTTTGTAAACGGTATCGCTGGCATCAGCAGGAGGATTCGACAATTTCTTTTTCTCGACCGAAAGTGTGTATTCACAACCTATTTCATAAACAAAGCCATTTATTTCGTTGAATCCCATTTTCCAATATCTGGTCTGCCCCTCTTCTTTGACTAGCATACATTCGATAGGGGCATCCGATTCCCATGACCAAGAAGTGCTTGTTTGAGCAGAGATGTATAATTTGATGGTTTGTATCTTGCTTTTGGGATAGTTGTTCTTGGCACAGCCTGTGAATATTGTTGTGCCGAAAAGCAGGAGCAATGTTCCTATAAAGCGTTCTGTTCTCATATTTAGATAGATATTGGTTATTATGAAAGTTATAACTATGTTAAAAGATGGAATACATGAAACCGCGGCTGTCTCTACGCTTCCAAGAGAGACAGCCGCGGTTCTATTTCTGACGTTTAGCCGGTTTAATTATTAAGGACTAAACGAAATACCATATCTCCGGGCTGCTGCTCGATGAAATCGCTGTATTGCACATAAAAAGCTACACTTCCCGGCATGTAATCGTAGGTGTAAGTTTCGGTCCAAAGCATCGCATTATCCCCGTCTGCCTCGCCTTTATGTATCGTATAAGGTAGAGGGGTGATGACTTCGTTGTCTGCCCCCGGAGATTGTACTAAGTACCCCAAGACATATCCGTCGATATACAAATCGTCTGTAATATCTTTGTTTTGGAACTCATACATGTAATACGTATTTAATCCGTCGGGCGATGTCACAAGTTGCCAGTCTTGCGATTTTACTGTGTAGGTGTAGTACTTCCAAAACATTCCTTCGCCCGGAACTCCCTGAGGACCTTGTGGTCCCATAGGACCCTCGCAGGAAAATAAAGTCAAACTCAATATAACCAAGAATAAAAACTTTTTCATAATTCTATTTAATTAATGGTTTCATGACAAACATAGCGAAAGGTGAGTGCAGGGGCAAACGGAAATCATATTTCCGAATTGGCTCTGCTGAACCGTATCCTATATTCTACAAATATAGATAAAGTATTTCAAATATAACAAGAAGTCTCAAAAAACGGTTCTGATTTCAGATATTTTTATTTTTTATGATAGTTGAATGGACCAATAATATTTTATGTGAAAAATATAGGGCGTAGCTATTTGAAGTATCTTTATGTTATAAAATGCTTATGCTCCTGTTTTAGCTCCTGAATAATTCGTACCTTTGTATCGTAATTGTGAAATTAGAGATTATGGCAGAGCGTAATTCGCCGTTGATACTTGGAACCGAGCCGATTGGCAAGTTGTTGATTCAGTATTCTGTACCGGCTATTATAGCGATGACTGTTACATCGCTATATAATATTATAGATAGTATATTTATAGGTCATGGGGTGGGTGCATTGGCTATCGCAGGTTTGGCAATTACTTTCCCGTTGATGAATTTGGTAGTCGCTTTTTGTACATTGGTCGGTATAGGCGGTGCTACTATCAGTTCTATTTTTTTAGGCCAGAAAGATAAAGTGCGAGCAACGGAGGTCGTACATAATGTTTTGATTATGTGTATAATCAATGCTGTTTGCTTTGGCGGTTTGACTTTTTTATTTCTTGATTCCATATTATTGTTTTTCGGGGCAAGCCACGATACATTGCCTTATGCTCGTGATTTCATGCAAGTAATTTTACTGGGGACTCCTATAACTTATGTGTTTATAGGGCTGAATAACGTAATGAGGGCTACGGGGTATCCTCGTAAGGCAATGTTTTCGTCATTGTTGACTGTGGGGTGTAATATTATTTTGGCTCCGATATTTATATTTTCATTCGATTGGGGAATACGGGGTGCAGCGTTGGCAACAGTCGTGTCTCAGACTGTCGCTATGGTGTGGGTGCTCGTTCATTTTGCGAACAAAAAAAACTTTATTCATTTTGACCGTCGGTACTCCCGGTTGAAAGTGCGGGTAGTCGCTAAAATATTTTCCATAGGCATGTCTCCTTTTTTGATGAATGTTTGTGCCTGTGTGGTGGTGATTTTTATTAATAATGCGTTGCAACATACTGGTGGAGATTTGGCTATCGGTGCTTATGGTATTGTGAACCGTACTTTGATGTTGTTCGTTATGATCGTTATGGGAATCACACAGGGAATGCAGCCTATCGTGGGGTATAACTATGGAGCCAAGCAATATGACCGTGTTCGCAAAACATTGCGATATGGGATTACGGCGGGTGTGGTCGTTACTACGGTGGGCTTTGTATTGAGCGAATTATTTCCCCATGCTATTGTAGCGATGTTTACAACCAGCGAGGAGTTGGTCGATTTGTCTGTGACCGGTCTTCGTATCAGTTGCGCCATGTTCCCGTTTGTCGGTTGCCAGATTGTAATTTCCAATTTCTTTCAGTCGATAGGTAGGGCTCCGGTATCTATATTTTTATCCTTATCGAGACAACTGTTGTTTTTATTGCCGTTGTTGTTGATTTTACCGACTTACTGGTCTACGAACGGAGTTTGGTTGAGTATGCCTATCTCTGATTTTATCGCATTCGTGATAGCTGTTATGGCCTTGTGGATACATCAACGGAAAATCAGACAAAAATTTCAAACTGTTCAATCTTAAAAAAATAAAGCTATGAAAAAAAGATTAACTATCGCGCTAGTGGCGCATGATAATCGTAAGGCCGATATGGTAGAGTGGGTGAAACATAATGCCGAGTTGTTGTCTCATCACCATTTGGTTTGTACAGGTACTACCGGCCGATTGATTAAGGAGGCATTCGACGAATTGAATATTCCGGCCGATGTGACTTGTATGAATTCGGGTCCGTTGGGGGGAGATGCCGAAATTGCCGCATTGGTGGTTCGTCATCAAGTCGATTTGGCTATCTTTTTGATCGATGATTTGAATCCTCAACCACACGAGGCCGATATACAGATGTTGCTTCGTCAGTGTAGAGTACACAATGTGCCTATCGCTTGCAACCGATACAGTGCCGATTTGATGATTACCAGTACTTTGTGGGACGATGATTCTTATAAACCCACAGAACCGAAATACGCTTATTTTCAAAGGTGAGGTTTGAGCATGTGATATAACAAAAGGCGATAGAGATACGGTCTATCGCCTTTTGTATATAACTACCCTTCGATTTCACTTAGTTCGAGCCAGCGTAATGTCTTTTCATCGAGGTTTTCGTTGATTCCCGGCAATCTTTTGGATTGCAGCGTGAGTTCCTCTATGCTTAAGGTTCCGCTGCAAAGGTTCGTTTCGATTGTTTTTTTCTCTTCTTCCAGCGCAGCGATTTCCATTTCTAATTGTTCCAGCTCTTTTTTCTCTTTAAAAGAAAGGCGTCGTCGGGTATTGTCAGATGTATTTCTTTTTTCGGCAGTAGTCTTTTTATTGTCTTGCTTTGCTTTTTCTGCCTGTTCGCTTTTAGCCTTTTGTTCCTGTGTTTCTTTCCATTCACGATAATCGGTATAGTTACCGGGAAAGTCTTTTAGTTCTCCGTTTCCTTTGAACACAAGTAGGTGATCTACTACTTTATCCATGAAATATCGGTCGTGGGAGATGACAATGAGACACCCTTTGAAATTACGGAGATAATCTTCAAGGACGTTAAGAGTAACGATATCCAAGTCGTTGGTCGGTTCGTCCAGTACCAAAAAATTGGGATTACTGATGAGTATCGTACATAAATATAGGCGTCGGCGTTCTCCTCCACTTAATTTATATATATAGCTGTGTTGTGTCTCGGGGGTAAAGAGAAAATGCTGCAAGAATTGAGATGCGGACAGCTTACGTCCGTCGCCAAGTGAAATTTCTTCTGCTATATCTCTTACGGCATCGATGACCTTCATCTGTTCATTAAAATGTAACCCATCTTGGCTATAATAGCCGAACTTTACCGTTTCTCCTATATCGAATCGTCCTCGATCGGGTTGAATTTCACCGACGAGCATTTTGATGAAGGTCGATTTTCCGGTTCCGTTGTTACCTACGATACCCATTTTTTCATAGCGGGCAAAAGTATAATCGAAGTTTTCGATTATTTTCAGGTCTCCGAATTTTTTACAGATACCTTTTGCCTCGAATATCTTTGAACCGATGTATGACGATTTTACTTCGAGCCGTACTTGCCCGTCTGATTTTTCTTGACGGGCTTTCGCTTGTAATTCATAAAAAGCATCCACACGGTATTTTGCTTTTGTGCCCCGGGCTTGTGGCTGTCGCCTTATCCAGTCCAACTCGGTACGCATTAAATTGCGGGCCCGGTCGATTTCGGCATTATGTATTTCTATGCGCTCTTCCCGTTTTTCAAGATAGTAGCTGTAATTACCGTTATAATTGTATAGTGTATGATTGTCGATTTCGACAATTTGATTGCATACTCGATCGAGAAAATAGCGATCGTGCGTGACCATCAATAGGGTTATGTTGGTGCGGCGTAAAAATTCTTCCAACCATTCGGTCATATCGATGTCCAGATGATTCGTCGGTTCATCGAGAATGAGCAAGTCGGGTTCGGTAATTAAGACATTGGCTAACGCCAGTCGTTTCAGTTGTCCGCCGGACAATTCTTTTACAGGCTGATCGAAGTTATTGATTTTGAGCTGCGAAAGAATTTGTTTGGCTCTTTGCTCGTAATCCCATGCCTTGTAGTGGTCCATGCGGTCGAGTAGTTCTTGCAGGCCGATAGGATCGTCGGTTTGTAGAGCCTGTTCGTATTCGGCTATTAAACGAACAGTGTCGTTGTCGGACTGGAAACAGGCTTGTATAACTGTGAGTTCTGGCGGATAGGAGGGGGATTGTTCCAAGTATCCTACCCGTAAATTATTCCGGAATACAATGTTTCCACTGTCATAATTTTCTTTCCCCGCCAGAATATTCAGTAAAGTCGTTTTCCCCGCTCCATTTTTGGCAATTAATCCTATTCGGTCTCCTTCACCGATACCTAACGATATATTTTCGAAGAGAATCCGGTCTCCGAACGACTTTGTGAGATTTTCTATTTGTAAGTAGCTGATCATTACTTTGTATTAAATACCAGTCAAATTTACGATAAATGTTGTGATTGGACAAATGGGAAAGAGCAGTCTTCATGAAAGTTTTAACGATTTAGGGCGTAATAGAAAAATTGCGCGAGTGTTTTGCATTGTTAATTTATTCTTTTTTCGAATTCTATGGCTTGTATCGGGTTAAAAATCTTTTTTGTCAAAAAAATAACCCTAAAAAGTTTGAGTTTAAGAATAAAGTTTTACCTTTGCAAAGTTTGATTGTGCTCAATGATACAAAAGTCTTGAGTTTTACCAATCTTGTTATCCTATCTATCTACCTGAAACACAACACACAAACGCCGACATTATCCGTTATTGCAAGACTGTTAAGCATTTGGTCGGAAGTGCAGAGTCTTGCGGGAAAAATCCATTTTTTAGATAATAGGTTTGAATGAAGATTCCCACGCCATGTTGGAAGTGTTCAGAGGCTTCATAGCTTTTCTGTAAGATTTTTTGTAAAAAAAGTCGCTTATATTTGTCTATATGTAAAATATACTTTACATTTGTGCCATAGCTATTTCTTTTATCGATTACTTAAAATAATTGTTATTATGGAAAAAATCTTTTTGTTGCCTAATGGCTTTAAGAAAGTCGGCTGGATTATTCTGGTTCCAACATTTGTGCTGGGAGTACTGATGACGATAGACGGTTATAATGGTTTTCCATCTTTCTTGCTACCCGAATGGATTCCTTTGGCTATGAAAAGAGTCCTGACTTTGGATTGGGTTGGAAAAATATTGAATAATGTCGCCATTATAGGCATTTGCTTGGGTTGTTTATTTGTGGCATGTTCACGTGAGAGAGTCGAAGATGAATTAATCGGGCGGATAAGATTGAACTCGTTGTTGATAGCCTTGTATATCAATTCGTCTGTTTTGATTATTTTATCTCTTTTTTGTTACGAGCTTCTGTTTTTGAATGTCTTGGTCTTTAATATGTTTACGAATATTATTATTTTCTTGATTGTCTTTGAAATGAAATTGTGGAAACTTAAAAAGTCGTTGAGAGATGAAGAATAGAATACGAGTGGAGCGTGCCGAACTTCGTATAACCCAGCAGCATTTGGCCGATGTAGTAGGGGTGAGCCGACAAACCATCAATGCAATCGAGACTGGTAAATTTGTGCCTTCTACGGTGTTAGCGTTGAAAATAGCCCAAGTATTCAATAAATCGGTAGAGCAAGTTTTTCAACTGGAACCAAGTGACTGAAATGGAATGTTCTGTGAAGAACAGGGAATTTGGATAAACGAGAAAAGCCTGTCGCATGCGACAGGCTTTTTATTATATTATAGAGGATCGTATCCCGCTTCTCGGGCTAATGATTTGTCTTCGTTTACTCCCGATCCCAGCGTTGTGAGCATGTCGCCCATCAATAGTCCGTTTACTCCGGCCGATAGTGCTTGCTTTTGTGTTTCTCTGGATAACCTCGCCCGCCCTCCGGCAAATCGAATGAACGTCCGTGGCAGTATGAATCTGAAAATTGCGATTGTAACTAAAATCTCCTCGTCGCTGATGGGGGGCATATGTTCCAGAGGTGTTCCCGGTATGGGATTCAATATATTCATGGGAACAGAACAGACCCCTAATTCTTTTAGTTCAAAAGCCAATTCGATACGTTGTTTCATATTTTCTCCCATACCGATGATTCCACCGGAACAGATTTCCATTCCTAACTTTTGGGCTGTCCGAATCGTTTCTTTTTTTTGTTCAATGGTATGTGTGGTACATAGCTCGGAAAAATAGGACGAGGCTGTTTCTAAGTTGCAGTGATAACGTTTTACTCCGGCGGCTTTCAGTTTCTCTAATTCTTCTCGTTTCAATAGTCCCATAGAGGCGCAAAGGTGTAAGTGGGTTTCTTCTCCCATTTTTCGATAAATATCGCAGAAATAGTCTATTTCCGAGGCTTTTATCCTTCTCCCGCTGGTGACCAAAGACAATCTTTTTATTCCTTGTTGTTCGTTTAAACGGGCAATGGATATAGCTTCATGTATGGGTATAGCGTCGTATGTTTCTATTTGGGTGTGATGATGGGCCGATTGGGCGCACCATTTGCAGTTTTCGGGACAATGACCAGAACGGGCATTGATGATCGAGCAAGTATCGAGCGCTTTATTACAGAATTTTTTACGGATTTCGTCGGCAGCAGTATATAGGTCCGAATGAATGGCTTTTTGCGCTAATTCTAATGCTTCGTCGGGGGTAATTTCTCCGCCGGCAAGTATACGCTCTTTAATTTTTTGCAACATGATTCCTTTTTTGTGAATGGGCTATTATTTATAGGATACAAATGTAAATTTTTTTAGGAACAATACAGGCCGAGACTTCTATAAAATTATGGAGAAAAAATTTATTGTGAAATATGTTTTTTTAATTGTTTCGTTTCTAAGTAGATAGAAAATTTTGTGCATTTTTTTGTGGAATGCTATTGTTATCTAAGAAAAAATATCTACTTTTGTGCCCGGGTAAGTCCTATACGGCCAGCTCCCTGTGAATCCCCCAGGGTTTGACCGCAGCAAGGGTAGCCGGTTGTAGCGGCGCGATGTAGATAGCTTACCCACCTGCCGATATAGCTCAGTTGGCCAGAGCACGTGATTTGTAATCTCGGGGTCGTGGGTTCGAATCCCTCTATCGGCTCAAAGGACACTCTTTTTAGAGTGTCCTTTTATTTTTAGATTTCAGTCATTCTTCTTTTGGAATATCCAAGAACTTTAATTATTTATATGTGTTTAAATTACAACTATTGTTGTTAAATGTCTTGGTTATGAAAAGATTCGCATTTTATCTCCTTCCTATACTATTGTGTTTTGCAGTAGGATTGTCGGCCAGTTATTTTCAGTCTGATTCTATTTCTGAGTGGTATCCATTGCTGAATAAACCGGCTCTTACTCCGCCTAATGGAGCTTTTCCTATTGCATGGAGTATCATTTATATTTGTATGGGACTTTCATTGGGGCGCTTGATAGAAAGGGGTGCGAATAAAACCTTGTCGGTGTTATGGGGGATACAGTTAGTCGTTAATTTCTTATGGAGCTTATTATTTTTCGCATTTAGAAATCCGTTTTTGGGATTGATAGATATTTTATTACTCGATATTTTAGTGTGGATTTATATATCAAGGGCATATCGAAAAGAGAAAGCGGCGGCACTGTTATTTGTGCCATATTTCTTGTGGCTTCTTTTGGCTACATATCTTAACGGATATGTATATTTGTACAATTAAAAAATTCTTCTTATGGAAATAATACATGATTTGTCGAGAAAACAGTTTCAGACTGTCGCTGACGGGAAAACAGCATACGTGTCGTATGATCTTGTCGATGGTTGCTTGAATATAGAACACACGATTGTCCCCCGGGAAATCGAAGGGCGGGGTATCGCTGCCGCTTTGGTGAAGGCGGCTTATGACTATGCGCTTGATCATGACTTACTTCCGGCTGCGACATGCCGGTATGCGACAGTCTGGTTGGATCGGAATCCTCAATACAAAAATAAGGTTTCGTCTATGAAATAGTTTAGAGGTCTTTTCAGTAAAAGCCGATTCTATTTCTAAGAGTCTGTCTCTCATCTATTTCAAAGCAAGCTACATCGGCATGTGTGATTCTGTTTCGTGAAAATTTTATGCCCGCCTCACCGAGTCGGAGATAGGCGTTTTGCATAATGGTTCGCGATATGATTTTCATGGTTCGGGCGTTTGCATAACAAGAATATTGGTCGGAACAAAGGTATTCTATGTAATGCTGCATGATACTTTCTGCTTTTTGTTCAAAAGAGAAATCTTTGTCCGATAGCATTTGTTTCAGGATTTCGAATAACTCTTCCGAGGTATAGTCTTCGAAAATTAAAGTGTGGTCGACTTCGTGAGCGCCGTTATCAATTAACTGTTCTACCAAATCTTGCCGGGGAGCCCGGTTCTCGGCAATGATGAGAGCATGAGCTCCGGGCATGGCAGAGGTGTATCCTGCTAACTTGATTCGTAGTTGTTCGCTATCAAATGTGTTGTATGCATTTTTGAATTTCGGAGAGTCGCCATCGATGAATAAAAGTCCCTGTCGTGACTTTTTCATGGCATCTTGTAGAACTTCGTCCACTTTATAGTCTGGGACATTGTAGAGCTGTTCTCCTTTTATTTCTATAAATTGTCCGTTGCCGAGTATGTTCATGGCTTTCAGTAAGTCGGACATAATTTCAGCGACTGTGCTTTTTCCGGTTCCTGTATTTCCAGCAAAGCTCCATTTCAAAGGGATTTCCCCAAAGAAATTTTTTCCGTTCTCGTGTAATAGCCGGGCGATCTTTACAAAGTTATGGATTGCGGCTTTTACATTGGATAATCCGATCATTCTGTCGAGTCGGGTTAAGCATTCATCTATGGTTTGTTCATCGAATTTCTCCGAAGATATGATTATTTTTTCATCGGTATTATCGGGTATATCTTCTTGTTCGATGGTGACGAGCGACCGTTTGTCGGGATTCCCCGAATCGTATATTCCGCTTTGAGCCAAACGAGTGGCCATAGCCGGAAGTATTTTCGAAGAGATAAGTCTGTTGACATAGCGGGCGTTCCCGAAATGGCGGTCTCTGTTTCGATGGTCTTTTTTTATCAGTTCTAATAGAGTTTGACGAGCAGAGTCGGTTATTTCGTACCCTTCGCGTTGTATGGTGAGGTCGGCTATCTCCAATAATTCTTCGGGTGAATAATCTTCGAAGTGAAATGTAAAAGGAAATCGGGATTGCAAGCCGGGGTTCGATTCCAAAAGCAGTTTCATTTCTGCCGGATATCCGGCGAGAATAACGATTGTCCCGAAGTTGTCGTCCGACAGTTTCGGTAATAATGTTTCTATGACTCTGTTTCCGAAGTCGCGTTTGTCTCCATCTTTGTCATTGGTAAACAGACTGTAAGCCTCGTCTATGAAAAGGACCCCTCCTTTGGCTGCTTCGATGGCAGCTTCGGTTTTTTGTTCGGTCTCTCCCAACCATTTGCCAACCAATTTGCTCCGGTCGGTACGTATGACGTGACCTTTTTCGAGTAACCCCATTTTGTGGAAAATCTCACCGATGAAATCGGCAACGGTTGTTTTCCCTGTTCCCGGGTTTCCAGTAAAGACCATGTGAAGGGGTGGTATCGAGGCTTTTAACCCGGCTCTTTTGCGTGCGGCCAATAGTTTTACATAGTTGAGATGTTCGGCAATGCTCTGTTTCAGATTGTTTAGCCCGATCATCTCTTGTAAAGAGTTCATGGCATCTTTTTCTTTTGTCGGGTCTATCTCTTTTTTTTCTCCGATCGGGGGGCGTGTCTGTATGTTGAATAGATTATATTCTCCTTCTTCTTCGTTCCCAATGCGAAACGGAGCATTCAATACTTTTTCTCCTAAGAAATAGATCTCGACGGCATATTCTCCGTTTTCATAATCCGAGAAGTCGACGGGTTCTTGGAATGTCCATAGCCGGTTTCTTTCTTCGTCGTCTTGTGAAATGAAAGTTCCGACTGTTTCGTATTTGGTTAATCCGGTTTGTGTACGGATTTTTATTTCATATTCATACGATTTGTCCGTGTCATTTAGTTTGCTTATCCCGCAGAATCCGATATAGTAGTTGCTATGTATACTCGGGTTTATGCTTGTGTAGGAGATGATAGGACGGTCTGGGTCGGGAGCGATGCTTTCGTTTTTGAACAATAGATAGTTGTTTACTTCGAAACATTCGTCGTATTTCTGGGGCAAAGATATAAAAGTCGCGCTTTTGGTTGTATATTCTTCTTTGTCGGAGAGTCGGGATAGGCAGTAAATCCATGAGCCTTCTCTGTTTTCTCTTTCAGGAAGAGCGAAATATGCCGATGGACTGGCGTAGTTTTCGGTGTCGATCGGCATGGAAATTTGAGTTTCTATGTAGGAGCTTCCATCGGGGGCAATTAGTTCTGCTAAAAAAGTTTCGTCCCAAGCATCTATTGTAGCAGATTCGTTTTGTCCTATGCATTCTGTCGAAATGAATAGATATTCTCCTTCATCAGTACTGAATTGTGTGCGTAGTGAATCTCTGGGTATTTGTTCTTTTGTGTCGCATATGGAGAAAAAAGTATTTTTAAAGATGATATGATGGCTGGTATTAGACGGGGAATTATCGCTTTCTTCTTCATCTTCCGTCTCCTCTTCTGATAATTGACTTTGAATAAACTCGTCGAGTAAACGATCAAATTCGTCGTCCGGTAAATCATTTTCGTTTTCGGCTTGCAATTCACTATTGGATAATGAATCCAATACAGATTCGGTTTCGTCGATATTATCTTTGATAGATTGTAGCAGCTCTTCGAGGCGTGCTATTTTTTTGTCCTTTTCGTCCATAGATCGGGTGTTTTCCGGTATGAGTTTGTGGGGCGAAGATAGTTATTTGTCATTAAAGAGGCAAATCGGCAGTTATCGAATGAATTCTATCAGTTTGTATTTTGCATCCCATGTAATTAAAAACGGGATAAATTTTCAAATTTTATCCCGTTTTTAATGTGCGTGCTTGGCTATGAAAATTTTTAGAAAATTTCTGTAACAATACGAATGTCGCTTCGGTCGGTAAATTGTAAAGTGAACCAGATCTTCCCGGCATCGTTTACTTTTTCTATGGAAACCGTGCAAGCCTCGTATTGTATGGGTGTATTGTCATTGTCACGGGTAGCCATGATTCCGTTGTTCAAAATCCCTTTTTGGGAAAAATCGCCTTGTGCAGAAAATCGTAAAAGTTTCCCTGTTTCGACATAAGTAAATCCATAGGAGCGTGTCGATTTGTCGGTCGGAGAGCCAGTTATATCCATGCCGGGCTCGCAGCTCACTTGGAGTCCTGCCGTTTCTTCCGTTTTGACGGTCGAGCCGGATATCCATGATTCTATTCGGGGCGTGGAGTCGATAGTAAAGCCCATTTGATAAGAGTTTGCCGAAATGGTAAACGAGTAGTTGTGGCTTTCTCCTGAGTCGAGGATAACGGTTAGAGTCGCTTTCCCTTCTTTAATAGCTGTCACTGTGAGTATTTTTCCCGACAATTCATAAGAAATTGCGGAGTTATTGGTCGTTATGGTATAACTTGTCGAGTTGGGTAGCTTGATAGATACCGACTCGTCTACCCGTAAAATAAAGTCGGTTGGTTGACTCTCGTTCTTATCGTCTTTACAGGCCGAAAAGAAAAGGAGGGCTGTTGCGATTGTTAGGATATAACGGATATATTTAGCTGCATTCATGATTGATAGTAATTTTTATTCTACGATTTGTACACGCATTTTCCCTGTTCCGTAAGTAGTCGTGAATTGTATTGTGTGAAGCCCTGCGGACAATTCGGAAGGAGTGAGATGTGTAGCCGGTTTTCCGTCCACAGTCCATTGTGTATCCAAGTTCATGTTTAGCATCAGGCGCACTGGTTTGTCGCTTTTCTTGTAGGTCGATTTTATGTCGATGATTCTCAAATAGGAGGCATCGGACAAGAGTACAGTTCCAGAAATGGTTATGTCTACGGGGGCAGATAATTCGTCGCTCGATAATCGGAGTGTCACATTGCGAGTCCCGATCGATCGGGGAGAAAAGGTTATGGCGAGGTTGATTCCGGTCGTGTTTAATTCATGAGCCGGCAGATTGGACATTCCCAAAGAAAAATCTCCCGAATCGTTATTCAATAGTTTTGCTGTAATATCTGTTGTCAGATTTTTCCCTTTGATGTATATCTCTTTATCTTTCGATGTTTCGGTTCCGATGTATCCGAATTCGATTTTGTCGTTCGATATACTGATACTTGGGGCGGAGGTGGATTGTCCCGAAAAACTGAATTCATAATTTGTCGAGTCGCCCCAGATATACTCTACCATATTGGGATAGTCTATGAAAGGATTTCTGTTTCCTTGAAAACTGTATACGGCGTTGTTGCGGTCTATTTCTTTTTGACTGACAGGGTCTTGTCGATGCCATTTCAGTAATAGGGACTGTCCATAGGCATTCAGTGTGGGGTAACTGTTTTGAGCGAACATGGATAGGGCAGAAGACTTCCATGAATAGTCTTGATAGCAGGTCACGAAGTATAAATACATGCGGGCGAAATCGCCTTTGTATTCGTCTGCGGGCTCGAACAGGTTGGTCGCTCTACCGTTGGCTTGTCCGGTTCCCATTTTGGTAACACCATTGTCGAACAAAGGAGAATCGACCTCTCCTAATGGATAATTGCTTTTAGCCGTGTTGGCAGCGGCATCGGAAGGCGTTAGGTGGTGTAAATCGTAGGAACCGTCGTATTTAAATCGGGTAAGAGGAGTGGCTGTTTCATCGTAAGCATCTCCCCACCAACTTTTGGGTACGCTGTGCTCGATGTTCATGCCTTTCGTTGCTCCTGCTCCGTTCGAAAAGTTATAAGAGTTGTTGGAATACATATCCCATACTTTTCCGTTGGGACGGACATCACTTTTTTTAAAGACTGTCCATGTACATGCTATTTGGTTGTAATCGCGAGACCCATAGGGAAGCCGGGTATGGTTTTTCAGGAGATTATGTAGCTCTGTTTTTAGTTCAGCGCCGTTTTTTCCTTCCAGAGAGTTGGGATAATAGTCTCGGGGCATATCGGCCAGCAAAGAGAAAATAGAACCGCATATAGCGGTGAAAATCATTACATATCGTTTATTCATGCTGCTTTAATAAAAAGGGGTTCAAAGGTAATCAGAAACAATGGAACAGCCAAGTCTTTTATTTGTTTTAGGTTTTCTTATTGTTTGGCACTCTTTCTTTTCGATATATATTGTCGATATTATCTCTATTTTTGGCTTTTTCCCACATAAATATTGCCGCAAAAGTGATACCTTTGTAGCCTATATGTACATTGGAAAACGATATTTTGATGGAGAAGAATAATACACAAAAGGGAATCGTTCAATTCGCTATGGAGGCGGGAGCCTATATGGGGCTCTATTTCGTGGTGAAATTTATATTTGCTGTGTTGAGTTTGAATTATCCTTTTTGTAATGTCGTTTCTACTATAATGTTGCTATTTGTCCCGTTGGTAGTTTTCTTCATGATGCGTAGGTTCAGTAATCAAAATGAAGGAGGCAGCTACTTCTCTCAATTGTGGATGATGGGTATTTTGCTTTTCTTTTTTGCCTCGCTTATCAGTGGTTTGGCACAGTATATTTATTATGTTTATATCAATCCAGAATATATAAAATCTCAGCTTTCGGCTGCTGTAACTTTGTTGGAATCATTGAATATGACAAGTGATCCTTCATTGTTGGAGGCTGTAAAAACCGGTTTGGAACAGGGGAATATTCCGTCTCCTATGGCAGTCGTTATTCAACAAATGTGGGTGAATGTATTTTTCGGTTCTTTATTGTCGGCAGTAATGGCATGGCTCGTTTCTGTTTGGTTTAAGTCAAGTAAAACAAAGAAATAGGAATATGGATATTTCGGTAATAGTCCCTTTATATAATGAGGCGGAGTCACTTCCTGAATTGACTGCGTGGATCGAGCGGGTAATGGAGGAAAACAAGTTCTCGTATGAAATTTGGTTTATTAACGATGGGAGTACCGATGACTCTTGGCAAGTGATTGAGTCGTTGCGAGAAAAAAATTCTCGTGTTAAGGGTGTGAAATTCAGGCGGAACTATGGCAAATCTCCGGCGCTTTATACCGGATTTCAAAGAGCCGAAGGCGATGTCGTTATTACTATGGATGCCGATTTGCAAGACAGCCCCGATGAAATCCCCGAATTGTATCGTATGATTGCGGTCGAGGGGTATGACCTCGTTTCGGGCTGGAAGAAAAAGCGTTACGATCCGTTATCCAAGACTATACCTACTAAATTGTTCAATGCGACAGCTCGTAAAGTGTCTGGTATAAAAAATCTGCACGATTTTAATTGCGGGCTGAAAGCGTATAAAAAAGAGGTGATAAAAAATATAGAGGTTTATGGCGATATGCATCGTTACATTCCTTACTTGGCTAAGAATGCCGGATATAATAAGATTGGGGAGAAGGCTGTCCATCATCAGGCTCGTAAATACGGTAAGACGAAATTCGGATTGGATCGTTTTGTAAACGGGTATCTCGATTTAATTACGCTATGGTTTTTTTCGCGTTTCGGGGTAAAACCTATGCATTTTTTCGGGCTGTTGGGTAGTTTGATGTTCTTTTTAGGACTTATTTCTGTCATTGTTGTGGGGGCGAATAAGTTATATTGTTTATATAATGGTTTACCGTATCGGCTGGTAACCGATTCTCCTTATTTCTATTTGGCGTTGACGGCTATGATTTTGGGTACTCAATTGTTTCTTGCTGGTTTTTTGGGGGAACTTATTTCTCGAAATTCGAGTGAAAGAAATAATTATCAGATAGAAACCGAAATTAAGTAATTAACGTAAGTCTTGAATTTATGAACGGTTTGAAAGAAAACGAATGTCCCGATTTGCTTACACTGGTGAAGGCTAGGAGTTCGGTGCGCTCTTTTAAGTCTTCGAAGGTCGAACGGGCTAAACTCGAATATATTTTGGAGGTGGCTAGACTGGCTCCGTCGGCTGTGAATTTTCAACCGTGGGCTTTTGTCGTGATTCGTGACCCGGAGAAGCTAAAAGCTTTGTACGATTGTTATCCACGTGAATGGTTCGCATCGGCTCCGATGTGTATAGTTGTTTGCGGAGACCATAGTACGTCGTGGAAGCGTTTGTCCGATAATAAGGATTTTTGTGATGTCGATATAGCGATAGCAACCGAACATTTAGTTTTGGCTGCTGCCGAACAAGGGTTAGGTTCTTGTTGGGTTTGTAATTTTGACGTGCAGCGATGTAAAAAGATTTTGAATTTGCCCGATTTATGGGAACCTATGGTTCTTTTGCCGTTGGGCTATCCTGCCGAGGGTGTGGAGACGGAGAGAAAGAGGAAACCATTTAATGATGTGGTGAGATGGGAAGACTTTTGAGTTTTATCGAAGGAGTTCTATTTTTATGTGCGTGTTGCTTAGTTTTAAGTAACTGTGGCAGTAACGGTTGTGTGGATAATCGTAGTAGTATTCCTTTGGCTCAATTTTATTCTTATGATGCACAAGAGACGGCTTTGTCTGTCGATTCCATTTCAATTTTCGGTATAGGACAGCCAACCGATTCTATGTTACTCGATTCGGCGGTTGCCGTAACACAAGTTTATCTTCCGTTGCGGTTTACACAAGACTCGACGCAATATGTCATTCATTACGAACAGCAAGGTCTTTCGTCTCCTCGTTATAACGATACGCTCACATTTGTTTATCGGTCGTATCCCTATTTCGTGTCGATCGATTGCGGGGCGATGTATAATTTTGTTATCGATACGTGTCGGTATACACGTAATATACTTGACTCTGTTTCTGTGACAGTCTCGGAGATCACGAATAAAAATGTGGAGAGTATACGGATTTTTTATACAGTTCAAACCCAGACCCCAGATGAGGAGTAAAATTTTCATATTGTTTTTAGGGGTAATCTTTGCATCGGTTGCGCAACGACGGGTAACACCTGTCGATCCAACAGCGAAAAGAGAAATTGTACCGGTGCAAACGGATAGTGTCGTTGCGGAGCCGGAAGAGCCAGAAATAAAGGGGTATCTTTATCCCTTGTTTAATGGTCTCTCCGTAAATGTCAACATTCTTGACGGGATCGCAAATCTATTCGGACAAAGTTATGGCAATTATGAAATAGCGGCAGAATTGGATTTGCATAATCGTTTTTTTCCAGTATGGGAAATCGGTATAGGACATGCCGATAATACTCCCGAGGGATTGAACTTTACATACAGGAATAAAGCTTCTCTTTATAACCGTGTAGGAATGAACTACAATTTCGGATATAATAAAACGGCAATGAGTTTTTTCTATATCGGTATTCGGTATGGCTTTTCTTTTTTTACGTATGATATAGATAATATTTTAGTAGAGTCACCTTATTGGGGCGAGTCTGAAAAACTACAAATTACCGGACAGAAATCATGGGCTCACTGGGGTGAGTTGTTGGGAGGGCTTCGGGTGCAAGTGTATAAAAATTTTTATATGGGGTGGACTGTTCGTTATCGATTGATGTTCAGCCATAAAAAGAATACTTATTCTCAACCGTGGTATATACCGGGATTTGGAACGGATAGTTCCCCGTTTGGATTTACTTATACAGTAGGTTATCGATTTTCTTTCGGGAAAAAAGAAAAGAAAATAGAGTCTCAACCAGTTGCAGAATGACGATATGGGTATGTTGGAATCAATAGAGAAGATATTGCACGATGTTGCCAATCTATTTTCTGCCAATACGGAAGCATGGCATAATGTGGTTTATGTAATCTTGATCGTTTTGATAGCCATTTTGTGCGATGCGCTTTGTAAGTTGCTAATAAATAGATTGCTTCTTCCAATCATTCGCCGTACAAAATTTGAATGGGACGATCATTTATATGACAAGAAGGTGGTGTCGAGGCTGGCTGCGTTGGCTCCAGCTTTTATTCTATATGCATTTTTGCCTTCGGCGTTTGATATAGAGAGTAGTTGGTATATACTTACCGATCGTATATGCAAGGTTTATATCATAGCTCTTATTCTTCGATTCTTGAATGGTGTGCTGAATGCATTTCTCGATATTTTTAATGAAAAGGAAAGTTTACGCCATTATCCCATAAAGGGCGGTGTGCAGACCATACAGGTTATCTTATTTTCAATTAGTTTTATCAGTATAATAGGAACAATTATAGATCAATCTCCTGCTCGTTTGTTTGCCGGATTGGGTGCATCTGCAGCTATTCTCATGTTGATTTTTAGGGATACGATATTGGGGTTTGTAGCCGGAATACAGCTTTCGGCAAATAATATGTTACATAAAGGAGATTGGATAACGGCTCCGGCATATAATGCTAACGGTATCGTACAAGATGTGACTCTCAATACAGTAAAAGTTTTGAATTTTGATAATACGACGACCACTATTCCGCCATACGCTTTGGTGACAGGCTCTTTTACCAATTGGCGAAGTATGTTTGAAGGAGGGGGGCGTCGTATCTCCCGGCAGATACTTTTGGATATAAATAGTATTTCTTTTCTCCGTGAAGAGGATTTACTTCGATTTAAGGATCATTTTTTGATCGGTGAGTTCGTTGTTCAGCGGTTACACTCTATTCAACAGGCTTGCAACTCTGGGAATTCTTTTTTGGCAGAGGAACTTAGGGTTACGAATAGTATGTTGTTCAGAGTTTATTTGGAAAACTATATACGTCAAATGGGAAAATCCAATCCCGATATGCTTTATATGGTACGTTATCTGCCTATGGCGGAGCGAGGACTTCCGGTAGAACTTTACTTGTTCTCTGCGGAGAAAACATGGAAGATGTATGAGGCCGTTGTAGCAGATTTGATCGACCATACCATAGCCGTGACAGCCGAGTTTGGGTTGCGTTTGTATCAATCACCGGGAAGTTATGATATACAATGCCTTCGGGAAAGAGTAAATCAAATATAGGAAAAATGAGAAATTCTAGACGATATGTTTTTATAATTACTTGTAATGTAGAAAGTTATTTTTATTTATAGTTTATAGGTTAATATTTATGAACGATTGTTTGTGCATATTAATTCATAGAAAAAAATTAAATGATAATTAGGGTGTATTCTTATTCCTGCTTATATTTATTCCGTAGATTAAAAGAGCTTTGGTAGATATTTTTATAGTGCTATGATTTCTAAATATATAATAAGGGCTTTGTATAAGAAATATTCAAAACCTCCGCGAAATTTTTCCGAGTTGAATATCGATGAATTTGTATCTATTTGCGGCGATTCATACGGTATTACCGTCGACGATGTGTCTATGACATTCGGCCAGATGAGTGAAGATAATCCGTTTCGTACCATTTTGTTGCGTAATATATACGGTATGGAGAAATTCGAATATCACATGGCGTTGGTTTCTTCATCATACATTCTGTTTTTTAGTCGAGAAAGTTGTGATGTAACTGTTCATTTTAAGCCGGAATCAACCTCCTGGCTGAAACGTTTTTGCTGGTGGGTTAAATTCCGGCTTTTGCATCTAAATTAATTAGTAAATAACGGGTTCTTTTTTGGTCGTTTCATTTTTCCATTTCTGGGCATATTCTTCCAATGTATGTCCGATAATTGTCCCGATTTTTCGGTAATTCATTTCATCGAGATTTGCTAACGATACTCGTATAGACCATCGAGGTCCATCGAATCCATCACCGTTCAGAACGACTACACCGGCTTCTTTGGCTAATCTAATGACAAAGTCGAGTGGTTCGTAATTTTTTTCGAGATACTCGGCAAAATCTTTTCCATATAATTGGGTTGCCCATACCATAATATCGATTTCGGAATAGTATCCGGCCCGCAAGCTATCGGGAAGTAATTTGAACCCGGTCTTTTCCCACATGGCCGTCAGTCTATTGGTTATCATCTTCTGCAATTTGTTTTTGTATCTGTCTTGCATATCGCAAAGAGAGAAGAGAGCGAAGAGTGACATTTGTATTTGTTGAGGTGTGGATAATCCTGCCGTGTGGTTAAGTGCTACCAACCTGCTGTCGGCGACCAATCGATCGATAAATAAAATCTTGTCGGGATTGAGGTTGATACTATCGTATCTGTCGTGTAGTTCTTTTCGTTGTTTTTCGGGAAGAAGCGCTATTTGAGCATCGAATACGTTGTGTCGGGCAATAGCGATAGTCGCTAATCTCCAACCGGTGGCCCCGAAATATTTTGAGAAAGAATATACACAAGCCGTGTTATAGGGAAGTTCATACATAAGAGAACGGAAATGGGGCACGAATGTACCATATACATCGTCGGTTATAATCATGAGGTTGGGATTGTTTTCCCGTACGATTTTTATTATTCTCTTGTGGGTCGCTTCATCTAAACTGTATGAGGGAGGATTGCTCGGGTTGACCAAACAGAGCAGTTTTATAGAAGGGTCTTTTAGCTTATCTAATTCATTCTCGGGATATTGCCAAGTATGATAGCCTTCTTTTGTCAGTTGTGAGGCTTGTATATTGACTACGTCGAAATTAAATTCTTTTAGTTGGGGAATTTCGATATAAGGCGTAAAGATAGGAGTCATGAGAGCTATTCGGTCACCTTGTGATAACAGTTTATTTGCTTTCAGCGAATTGAAAAGATAGCACATAGCAGCGGTTCCACCTTCTGTCGCGAAAAGATCGTAGTGGTCGGGAGGTGTTTGTCGGTCGCACATTTCTTGTATTAAATACTTTTCAACGATCAATTCTGTGTATTTGAGTATACGGTCCGGGTCGGGATATTGGTCGCCTATGATGCCATCGACCCATTCATGAATCAAATCATCGGCATTTATGCCTTCTTTCGTGAGAAACTGAACACTTTCGTTCAACAAATGTGCAGCCGGTGTTTTTTCGTGTTGTTTGAGAAAATTTTCAAACCGTTTGGCTATTTCTTCTTTTTGAGGCATTCCGGCGATACCTTCTTCGGGAAGTTCAAATGTGAGTTTTGCTTCTTCGACAGCAAAAGTACCTAAGAGGAAAAAGGCCTCCCTAGCGACTGTGTTTATCCAATTAGGATTTCCACGACCTGCATTTAAGAATTGGCAGACGGCTTTCTGGTCGCACTCTTTGGCATAGGAAATTAGATCGTTTTTTATTTCGAAGGGACTCATCTGTTCCAGTCCTTGTTCGAATCTTTTGCCGTAATCGGCCATGGCACGAGGCAGTTTTTCTTGACTTTTCATAATTGTTACGAGTATTTGTTTATATATATGTCTTTTGTTTATGCAGAGAGAAGGACTAAGACGACGCCCCCTAAAATGAGCAGAGTATTACCGATAGCATAAGTTACCGTGTATCCCATAGCCGGTAACGTGCTTCCAAGACTTTCTTGGATAGCTCCCAACGCCGCAGTTGTGGTACGGGCTCCCGCGCAGCAGCCTAAATTTATAGCTGGTCGGAATTTGAATACTTTCGCACCGATAAGCAATCCTAATAATAACGGTATTGTAGTGGCTAAAACTCCGGCAATGAATAGCATGAAACCTGCTTCACGGATTCCGGACAGGAACGTGGGGCCCGCGGTTATTCCTATAACAGCGATGAACATGTTCAAACCTAAGTTATTGAATATCCAAACTGCTGGTTCGGGAACTCGTCCGAAGGTCGGGTGTTTGGTGCGTAACCAACCGAAGAATAACCCGGAGAGTAGAGCTCCGCCACTTGTACTCAAACTGATAGGAACACCACCTAAATGAATGGTTAGAGCTCCGATGATACCGCCGATGAGGATACCGAGACCTACGAATATCATATCGGTTTTATTGGTAGGCCGGTCGACATATCCTAAGGTGGGGGCTGTTTCGCTTATTTCTCGTTTTAGTCCTACGATTTCCAGTGTGTCGCCTTTATACAATACAGTTTTCGGATAGACCGGTATTTCTACGCCCGAACGCTTTATCTGTTTGATAATGATTCCGTGCATACAGGGTAACGAACGGAGATGACGAACTGTTTTTTTATGAAGTTCTTTGTTGGTAAGTAGTACGAAAATATCTTCCACGGGGAAGTCCAATAGTTCTGGATCGAAAATTTCTGGCCCTATCCAGCTTTCGTCTTCTATGATGGTTTCCCGTCTTCCGCTTAAAACCACTTCATCACCTTGTTTAAGAACTGTTTTTGGGGTTATGTCGAGGACTTCTCCATCGATTCGGACACGTTCGACGAAGACTCTTCTTCCCATCTCCTTAATATGTTTTTCTATTTCTTTTACCGTTTGTGGTGTTTTGAACCAGTCCGATTCTATTTTGTAGGCCCTGAATACAACCGGTCGGTTGGCATTCATGAGTGCCGGATCGTTTTCTTCGTTGTCTTGTTTCAGTTCTTTTTCAAGTGCCCGGGTATCGTTTTTTACTTTTTCGAGTCCACCGAGTAACCGAGGACCGAGTGTACCTAAGATGTAAGCCGAGCCTATGGTTCCGAAAATGTAAGTGACGGCATAGCAAACCGGTATGATATTCAACCATTCTTGTTGTTTTTCTGCTGAAATTCCAAGAGTACCGATGGTGTCTGTTCCAACTCCGATGGCTGCCGATATGGTTTGTGCTCCGGCAAACAGACCTATGGTCATACCTGCATTATAACCCATGATTTTGGCAATTAAGTAGGTAGAACCTATACAGACAATGCCGAATATACAAGCGAATATAACTTGATGGATTCCGTCGCTGCGTAAGGATTGGAAAAATTGAGGACCTACGCTATATCCGATAGCAAATAGGAATAGCAGGAAAAATACCGATTTGAGTGGACCGGGAATATCGATGTTCATTTGTCCTACCAATACACCTACTAATAAAACCGAAGTGACGGTTCCCAAAGAGAAGTTTTTGTATTTGAGACTTCCTACCCAAAAACCGATACCCAGAGTGAGAAAAATCGCCATCTCGGGATAGCTGCGGAAAAAATGAATGATTATATCCATATAGTTTTAAAATTAAATTAGGCTTTGTTATGTGGGGTATTTTTATTTATATGGATATAACAAGTTTCGGTGTGGATTGTTTTATTGTCGGAATATGATTATAATGGTTCAGTAGAAAATTTGTGAGGGAGTCCTAAATTTCAACGATGAATTTTGGGGCAATAACCACGTTTCAGTCACTTCGATGAGACATCGGGAATGCTGTCATAGGATTTTGTAGAGTTTAATCTATTCGTCATAAGTGTTTAACCCCTCCGTCCTACGGACCCCTCCCCTTATTTTGTTTGACAACAAAACACAGATGCGGAGATTTAAAATATATCTTCGATAGTGGTTTATAAATTCCCTGCTGATTTTCCACTGAGTCGATTATATTTGTAGAATAATTAAATTATGAAGCGATGGTTAAGATAATGGAGATAAGATTACCGCATTACGGGAGAGGGTATCATTTGATAACCCAAGAGCTTTTGTCTCGTCTCCCTCAGTTGCCGGAAAACGGCTTGCTGAACCTTTTTATCAAGCATACTTCGGCTGCATTGACAATCAATGAGAATGCCGATCCCGACGTCCGTTTGGACTTTGCAGCCTTCTTCGACCGAATCGTGCCTGATGGGGCTTCTTATTTTAAACATATATACGAAGGTGACGACGATATGTCGGCACATATCAAGGCATCTTTATTGGGAGCTTCTTTGACTATCCCGATAAGAGGCCGAGTCCTTGATTTGGGTACGTGGCAGGGTATCTATTTGTGTGAATTCCGTAACGGTGGAGGTGCACGTCGCATCACCGTTACGATTGTGGAATAAAAAACGAGGAGAATACGAATACCGTATTCTCCTCGTTTTTATTGAATTGTCGTTTTTTGTTACATATTGTTGTATTCGTCGTCCATATTCAGATCGGCAAATCCTTCTTCGTCGAGCTCCGAGGGATCGAAGGTTTCATCTCCGTAAAAGGTTTCATCGAAGTCGGAAGAATTATTCGCGACATTCTTTTTTTCCAGTTCTTCGAAATCCATCGTTTGTTGGGGAGGATTGCCTTCCTTACGTGTGCAGACCGGAGTCTCTAAATCTTTTCCCGGTTCGATCTCTTTCAATTCCATAAAAAACATGCGGTCGGTCATGTAATCGAATACAAAAACTAATCGTTGGCCTTCGTCTTCGATGAGGTCGCTTAGTTTTGTAGACGCCATGATCCACGTATCTTCGTCAGAATCTTTCCCCATGTCCATTAGGGTAATTTCTGTTTTTTTCTCCCAATCGTCGTCACAAATGAAGAATGAGGTCATTTGATCCTTAGAAAAGCCGACAGAATCGAGTATGGCATCGTGCAGTTCGAGAAAAGAAGCATCGGAATCGATGCATATTTCCCGTTTGAAATTGTCGACTTCGTCTGAAACAATTCTGAATTTATATATCATAATTTTTTTGTAATTAGGTTCTTTTTTCGGTATGTAAAAGTACTAAAAATCTTTCTCCTGCCAAATAAAGGCTATAAAATTTCATGATTATAGTCGATATTCAGGGAATAACTTGCGGATAAGTATAAGAGGTCGTTGTTATTTGAGGTTTGTATTAAGTCCTCAAAAAAAGGACGAGGCATATCAGAAAGATATGCCTCGTGTATGATGGGAAATCAGAGGGGTGTCTTTTTATATTTCTAACCCCTCTCCTCAGAACCTATCGTTTCTTCGGTGTCTCCCCTATACCATTTCGCAGCACCCCGTAATGCTACGGGACACGGCAGAGGAGAAAGGGGGATACATCTCACCCTCCTCCTCTGTGTTTTGTTGTCAAACAAAATATAGAGGAGGTGGCACGTAGTAACGGAGGGGTTAACTCGTTTCGTATATTAGAAATTCCAGCCGACGCGTAACGACGGAGTCGCATGGAATCCGAATCTGCTTTGTAAATTAGAAGTAGTACCGTCTGTTTCGGTGGTCGTCGACCCTGAGACAGTTGTGGTAGTTCCTCTTTTGTAGTTCATAGAGTCGTAACCCAATCCGAGTTCGAATCCTAAATACAGGCCTTTGCACAGATAAACATCTACACCGGTAAATACATTTACGCCAAATCCCAGTCCGGGGTGTTTGGACTCTGTCTTATCGTCGTTTTCGGTGTTGTCGGTTTTTGTTTTAGCGGTAGAAGTCAATAGGCCAATTTCACCGCCCACATACGGAGAGATTCTTTCGTATTTGGTGAAGTGATACTCAAAACCGGGCATAATCGAAAATGTGGTGATAGATTCTTTGCTGTTTCTTTCGTACTCTTTTTGGTCTGTCGGGCTTTCGTAATAGGTGACATCTTTATCGGTAGATGTGTTTAATCCCAGTTTCAAGCGAACAGCCATTTTTTCGTTTAAATGCAAACGAACTTTGGCGCCGTAGTCGGGTAATGAAAATTGTCCGTCAGTAGTAGCTCCGCCGGGCGAATAGTTCAATTCTGTCGAGAAACTCATGTTTTCGGGTTTGTACTTGTTTTGTGCGTTTACACTAGTCAGTACTACGGCTGCCATAGCTGCCACTAAGAAAATTTTCTTCATAACATTGCTTGTTTTGTTTTTCCTACTCTTTTGATGATTTTCGGAAATTCCATTAATAATATAATTGCAAATATATTTAATAGATTCTAATTCTAAAATATTTTATTTAAAATAATGCAATAAAATTATATATTATAGTGTGTATGAGTTTGGGGACTTTTTTAACAAATCGCAAACATAACTTGCATTTGTCTCTGGTTTGCACTACATTTGCGGTGTCGAATGTGAGCTGTGGCTTTGTTCGATAACCTTTTTTTGATAAAAGCGTTTTTGCTTATCCTTTCATGGAAAATCGCCAATTTTCAATTCACGAAGGATAGAGCAGTCACAAAACGCTCATGCTTGCCTATACCACCCCAGCAAGGGGTGAGGTTATACCGGCAAGGCGTGGGGTGGGCTGTTTATTTCGTGAATGGGTGTTTGGCGATACCTCCGTGAAAATAAGCAGAATGTTCCCTACGCTTTTTTATTTTAAATTCGTTCGAAGGGGGACAGGACGATGTAGCAGGTATGAAGATAAAATGTATTATCTGTATCGTATTTCTCGTTTTTTCGATGACAGCAGGCGGTACGATACAAGCGCAGAACGAAGCGGCCGGGTATGTAATTTCTGTCGAAGGCGAAAAAGTTTATATCGATTTAGCGGCCGGGAAAGTAAAGCCGGGAGATAAGGTGGCCGTTTATTCAAAAGAGGGCTATTTCATTCACCCGGTTACTAAGAAACGATTAAAGAGAGAACCGTCGCAAGTTGCTTCGCTCGAAGTCGTAAAAGTGTATACCGACTATTCTCTGGCAAAGGCCGTTCCGGCACAAAGTCTGTCGAAGGTAGAAGTGGGAATGTCCGTTCAATGTAATGCGATGTCTCAGTCGAGTCATTCGGAATCGTCGAGCGATGTATGTGGGCCCCCGGCTGCTAAGGAGAATCGCTCTTCTGTTTTATCGGTTGATCCAGGCAGAACAACAGACGAAAAGGTCTCGGTATTTGTTGCTCCGGCACAGGTGAACGATGTGGTCGGTGTGGGGTATTTCGGAACGTATGTGTCCGATTTGTTGATGGAGCAATTGATGTTTTGCGACAAGGTTCGGCTACTCGATCGTACGGTGATGGGAATGCAAATGGACGAGACCGATTTGACCGGGAGTTACATAGATCCCAACACCGCGATACAGCGGGGGAAAATAGCCGGGGCTCAATATGTAGTTCAGGTGACCATGCAGAAGCCCGATGTGGTCAATGTGAGAACGGGTATTCCTTTGGCGTCGATTATGGGGGCTTTTCAGGCCGGTTTTGGAAAAAATCTCGGAGCACAATACATGTCGAATGTGGAGGTGGCGACCTTGACAGCTTCGGTAAGTATTACCGCCCGGGTTGTTGATTTGCAGACCGGCGAGGTTTTGTTTATGAGCAGTGGAACAGGGAAAGCGAAAGGAAAGTCGCAGTTGTCGATGGAATACGGCGCATTGGGCGGCGCGCAGTTGAACGGCGGCGCCGATGGTTTCAAACAGACTGTTACCGGTCAGGCGATACAGAAAGCGTTCATCGGGATAGGTCGTAACCTGAACCAATATTTCAATGGAGATGCCAAGAGCCGGGTAATGGGTAGCGCCAGCGGATTCGGAAATTATGGCGATGAGATGAAAGCCAGAGGTTTTAGTTTATATATGGGAACGGAGAAGATTTCCAAAGACGATGCCCGTATGTTGTTTGCCGACCACTCTAACTTGTATTTTCGCTATAAATCTGCGAAGTCGATGAGTAATTGGGGCTGGGGTTTGATAGTGTTGGGGGCTATTGGTGCTGGTAGTGGAATTTTTGATGAGTATGGTGAATTTTTTTATATAGTGAGTCCGATTGGTGGCGGTATCATGTTGATAGGCGCAGGTTTGGAGATTGCATCTGCTATAAGCATAAAAAAAATAGCCCGAGACTATAATACTATGAGTAAGCAGAGCGACTATGCCTGCCGTTTGAGTTTGGTCGCTCCTGCAACCGGAGGCTTGGGTGTGCGATTGACATTTTGAAAAATATTTATAGCATAAATAAAACAGATATGAGAAAGAGAAATAAGTGTGGATTGTTTTTGTCGTTGTGTATGGCGGTCGCATGGACGACACAAGCACAAACATCGGCAGACGGTTATGTGATTGCGGTAGAGGGAGATGACGTATATATCGATTTGGCAGAAGGAAAAATTGCAAAGGGGGATATATTGGAGGTCTGTTCCAAACCCGGTTATTTCGTGCATCCGGTTACCAAAAAACGGATAAGGAAAGAGAGTAAACGAATTTCTTCGTTAATAGTGAAAGATGTTTTCGGAGATTATTCGACTGCCAAATCTGTTCCGTCACAGACATTGGAGTCCATACAGGTGGGCATGCCGTTGAAACGTATCGAAATGGCTGTGGATTCCTCGGCTAACGTGGGTCATATCGTTGCAATAGACGGTACAGATGTGTATATCGATTTGACGGAGGAGGAAATATGGCCGAATAGTAAGTTGGAGGTCTATTCCAAAGATAGCTATTTTGTTCACCCGGTGACCGGCAAACATATCCTCAGAGAAGGGGAGCAGGTCGCATCGCTCGAAGTTGTGGAAGCCGGTAGCGATTATACCCGGACTCGATTGAGTGAACCATCTCTTTCCCCGTTGGAAGCCGGTATGGCGGTGAAACAGGGATTGGCAGTCATGTCGGAATCGCCAACAGAGAAACCTGTTCAGATGGCTTTGCCAACGCAAAGTATGGAAGCTGCTACGGCTGGGAATAATTCCTCCAATTCTTTTTCGGGAACAGATTCGAATATTCTTTCGGGTGAAGAGATACAGGCAAAAGGTTTAAGTCTGTATAGGGGAGCGCAAAAACTGACGAAAGAAGAGATACGTAGGTTGTCGATAGGTAGAGAATTTGCGTATGATTATTATAAAGGGGCCAAGCGAAAAAATGTATGGGCATGGGTCTTGATAGCCAATGGAGGCTGTGCTGTCGTCACTGGCGTAATTGCTGGATCTGTTGGAGCGGTTGAAGGACTTGCGATAGGTGGTATAGCAGGAGTTGGATGTATCGTTGGTGGGGTATTTTTGTGGAAAAAAGCACGCGCCGATGTGAAAAGCGTAGCGTCTATTTATAATGCGAATGGTGGAATTAAGTCGCAAGCTACATCGTATGAATTGAGTATGGTTGTTCCCGAAACCGGTGGATTGGGATTGAGGTTGAGTTTTTAACATGGGGAAAATAAGAAAGAGCCGGTACATCACGTATCGGCTCTTTCATCTCTGATATAAATTGGTAGATATTATTATAGATATCCTTTAATGATACCCCGTTTTGAATTGCGGACGAACAATACGATTTCGTCCCGTTCTTTGGTTGCGGGCAGTTCTGCCTCGATACGTTCTATCGCGTCGCTATTATTCATGTCGGACAGATATAAGTAACGATAGATTTCTTGGATATTGCAAATGGTTTCGTTGCTGAAATTGCGCCGACGGAGCCCGATGGAGTTTATTCCGGCGTAGGATATGGGATTGCGGCCGGCTTTGATGTAGGGCGGTATATCTTTGTTGATGAGAGAACCTCCTTGTACCATCACATGTGCGCCGATGTGGCTGAACTGATGAATGAGGCTCCCGCCGCCAATCACAGCATAGTTGTCGATAATTACTTCTCCGGCCACTTGCGTAGCGTTGGATATAATGACGTTATCTCCGACAACGCAGTCGTGGGCGATGTGTGAGTAAGCCATAATCAAACAGTTGCTTCCCACTATGGTTTTTCCTTTGGCTGCGGTTCCCCGGTTTACGGTGACACATTCGCGCAGTGTCGTATTGTCGCCTATTTCCACGGTCGTATCTTCTCCTTGAAATTTCAAGTCCTGAGGAATCGCCGAGATAACCGCTCCCGGGAATATTTTGCAGTTTTTTCCAATACGCGCACCTTCCAGAATAGTAACGTTGGAACCTATTTGTGTCCCTTCGCCGATGATTACATTTTTGTCTATGGTTACGAATGGTTCGATTACTACGTTATTCGCAATCTTTGCGTCGGGATGAACGTATGCTAACGGTTGTTTCATTTATTTGCTTTTTAGATTTATTTATTCTTGATAATCTGTGCCATGAATTCGGCCTCGGTGACAATGCGCTCGCCTACAAAAGCATATCCTTTCATATAGGCGCATCCCCGACGCACTTCGGTCATCAGTGATAAGTGGAATATGACGGTATCTCCCGGTACGACTTTCTGGCGGAATTTGACATTGTCTATTTTCATGAAATAGGTCGAATAGCGTTCCGGTTCGTCGACGGTGCTTAATACCAGCAAACCTCCGGTTTGAGCCATAGCTTCGACCAAAAGAACACCCGGCATAACGGGTTCGGCAGGGAAATGCCCTTGAAAGAAGGGCTCGTTACCCGAAACGTTCTTTACACCCACGATGTGGCGTGTCCCCATTTCGATAATTTTATCGACCAATAGGAAGGGATAGCGGTGGGGGAGCAACTGACGGATACGATTGACGTCCATAAGCGGCTCTTTATTGGGATTGTAGGCGGGACATTGAATGTCTTGGCGACGGACTTCTTTGCGAATGAGCCGAGCGAATTGATTGTTGATTTTATGCCCGGGTCGAGTGGCGATGATACGACCTTTTATGGGTTTACCAACCAGTGCTATATCCCCTAAAATGTCGAGGAGTTTATGACGGGCCGGTTCGTTCTCGAATTCGAGCGGTTTGTTGTTGATGTACCCCAATTCATCGACGTGTTTGTGAGGAACGTTTAAAAGGTCGGCAAGCCTGTCGAGTTCGGTTTGTGAGGTTTTTTGATCGTAGATAACGATTGCATTGTCCAAATCTCCTCCTTTGATGAGATTATTTTTTACCAGAGGTTCTACTTCTCGTACGAAAACGAATGTGCGAGCTCCGGCAATTTCTTTTTTGAAATCGTGCAGATCGTCGAGACTGGCGAATTGATTGTTCAAGATAGGAGAGTCGAATGAGATGAGCGTGTTGATACTAAACTCATCGTCTGGTAATACTACGATTGAAGAACCGGTTTCTTCGTCGTGGATTTCGATTTTTGATTTGATAAGATAATATTCCCGTTCGGCATTTTGTTCTTCGAGTCCACAGCGCTCTATTTCTTCGGCGTAAACAGCGGCACTGCCATCGAGAATGGGCATTTCGGGTGCATTTACCTGAATGAGACAGTTGTCTATTTCTGCTGCATACAAAGCAGCCATCGCATGCTCGATCGTGCTTATTCTTACATCTCCGTCGGCTATGACCGTTCCTCTGCTTGTTTCTACTACGTTTTCGGCTAATGCCTCGATGACGGGTTGTCCTTCGAGGTCAACGCGTTGTATTTTGTATCCGTGATTTTCGGGGGCCGGTAGGAACGTGGCCGTAATATTCAATCCGGTATGTAATCCTTTACCGCTGACCGAAAAGCTGTTTTTTAGAGTCTTTTGTTTCATCGATATTATAGTTTATTATTTTTCAATTGTTCTTTTAATGCTTCTATCTCCCTTTCGAGAGCTTTCACCGTACGGGTAAGTTCGGGAAGCCGTTTTACATAAACGACTTGTCTGGCAAATTCTTTGGAAGGAACAGCAGGGTATCCCATGATTACGGCGTCGTTCTCAACATGATTGGGTATACCCGATTGGGCTCCGACTTGAATTCGGTCTCCCAGTTTGATATGCCCGGCGACTCCTACTTGACCGCCTATCATAGCGTGGCTGCCGACTTTTGCCGAACCGGCAATTCCCGCTTGGGCCGCAATAACCGTGTGTTCTCCTACTTCGACGTTATGTGCGATTTGTATCAGGTTGTCGAGTTTCACACCTTTTTTGATAATCGTAGAACCCATTGTAGCTCGGTCTATTGTTGTATTGGCTCCGACCTCGACGTTGTCTTCGAGTACGACGTTTCCTATTTGAGCGATCTTCGCATATTCCCCGTTGGCTTGGGGAGCGAATCCGAATCCATCGGCTCCGATAACGGTTCCCGCATGCAGAATACAATTGTTGCCAATGACACAGCTGTGATAGATTTTTACTCCTGCAAAAATGGTAACGTTATCGCCGATAACTACATCATTCCCGATATAGGTTTGAGGATAGATTTTTACGTTTTTACCTATTTTTACTCGCTCTCCGATATAGGCGAACGCTCCTAAATAGATATCGTCGGGGAGTGTGACCGACGAGGAGACATAGTTGGGTTGTTCAATACCACGTTTGGCGATAGTCGCTTCATTTACCAAATTGAGAAGCATAGCTAAACAGGCATATGGGTCGTCGACTTTGATAAGAGTGGCTTCGATAGGATGCTCTGGCTCAAAGTCTTTATGTACCAGAACTATGCTGGCGTGAGTTTGGTATATATAGTGCGTGTATTTAGGATTGGCAAGGAAAGAGAGAGTACCGGGTGTTCCTTCTTCAATTTTAGACAGGTTATTGACTTCTACCGAGGGATTTCCAACCAACTCTCCGTGCAGGAATTCTGCTATTTGTCGTGCTGAGAATTTCATATTGTTCTCTGTCTTTTGAGTTTACAATCGGCAAATTTCGCAATTTTTTTCAAATTCTTGGTAATAAGAAGTAGATTTTATTACAAAAGGATTGCTCCTTGCGATTTCATCTCATTTTATAAATCTGATTTTTAATGGTATAAAAATTTTCTGTTTGTGAAGCTAAGATTTATTCTTAAAAAAGAAGGTGATAAAAAGTTTGCATCTGTAAGAAAAATTCGTTTCGATAGATACTTTTTTAAGTGAAAAATGATTTCCTTTCGGATATTTATGTTATCTTTGCAACCTGCATTTTCAAGGTATATCATGACTAGAAATAGTGCAGATAGTTTATAACAAATACACATTCAGCATAAACTATGAAATTGATGCAAGAAAAACTGTCGAAGTATGATGCTCCGCAGAAGGCCAAAGCCCTTGGTGTTTATCCTTATTTTCGTAAAATAGAAAGCGATCAGGACACCGAGGTCTTAATCAACGGCAAAAAAGTTTTAATGTTCGGTTCGAACAGTTATTTAGGTCTTACCAATCACCCAAAAATTAAAGAGGCTGCTATTGCCGCTATCCGTAAATATGGTACGGGTTGTGCCGGTTCCCGATTCTTGAATGGAACATTGGACATTCATGAGGAGTTGGAACATCGGTTGGCTAAGTTCGTAGGGAAAGAAGAAGCCATTATTTATTCAACTGGATTTCAAGTCAATTTGGGGGTAGTCTCTTGTGTCACTGGACGCGGAGACTATATTTTATGGGACGAACTCGATCATGCTTCGATAATCGAAGGCCGTCGTTTGTCTTTCTCTACTCCGGTGAAATATCGCCATAACGATATGCAATCGTTGGAGGACCAGTTGCGTAATTGTAATCCCGATAAGGTGAAATTGATAGTAACCGATGGCGTGTTTTCTATGGAAGGCGATGTAGCCAATCTTCCTGAAATCGTACGTTTGGCTAAGCAGTATAATGCAGCAGTGATGGTCGATGAAGCACATGGTATAGGTGTTTTCGGACGAGACGGACGTGGAACATGCGACCATTTCGGTGTGACCGATGATGTGGATCTCATTATGGGTACGTTCAGTAAATCATTCGCTTCGTTGGGAGGTTTTATCGCTACGGATAAGGTAACGGCAAATTATTTACGTCATAACTCTCGTTCTTATATTTTCAGTGCAAGTATTACACCGGCTTCGACTGCGGCGGTGGGTGCTGCTTTGGATATTATGGAGAGTGAACCGGAACGTATAGCCAACTTGTGGGACGTGACGAATTATGCTTTGGAAGGATTCAGACGTATAGGTTGTGAGATAGGGAATACATGTACGCCTATTATTCCGTTGTTTATTCGTGATAATGAAAAAACATTCCGGGTAACTCGCGATTTGTTTGATGAGGGTATTTTTGTTAATCCGGTTGTTTCTCCGGCTGTTGCGCCTAAGGATACGTTGATAAGATTTTCTCTGATGGCTACGCATACACGAGCGCAAGTAGATGTAGCTCTTGAAAAAATCGAAAAGTGTTTCAAGCACTTGGATATTATTAAATAAGTATATAAGTATAGTTTGTTTTTAATACCGTTGGAGAGTTCCTCTCCAACGGTATTTTTTTAGGCAGTAGAGTTTTATTTGAGGTATTTAAGAAACTTACCCACCTTATTTCAATAAGGTGGGTAAGTTAAAATCGGTTGAGACTAACGTATTAGTCATCTATGTCGATTAGGTTGAAATTTAAATCGAATGTAAGCTCTAATCGATTCGTAAGTTTCACTTCATAATCTCTTTTGCCCCTATCGATTTGTACAATTTGTGTATCTGGATAGTTTTGGGATACATAGCTTGCAATTTGTGCTGGAATGATAGCTGTTGGCACTGTCGAATATTTACATTCAACTTCTTTCCATTCACCGTCTTTTAAAAATTCGACTTTGGAACCATTGGTGAAAACAACTTCATAACGGGTTTCCAGAAAATCCCGTTCGAGTTTTGCCAAAGCGACTTTCTCTTTCGGGAAATGTGTCTTGATGAACAGCTGTGCTTTTTGAGGTAATTGGGTAACAGCAATGGGTTTGTCGTTATCTGCGCAAGCCGTAGAAATACCAAGAGCCATTAGAATTGTTGTAAGAATCATTAGCTTTTTCATAACATTCAAAAATTATTAGTTAGACATTGTTTTAATTTGATGATACAAAGATTAGGAGCAATTTTGAAATGAATTTGAAATTCTGGGATATTATTTGAAAAAAATCGTTTTTTTAGTTTATGGCCAAGTAATGGAGAAATAGTGCTTCGACTCTTTGAACTGATATTCTATATGCAGATTGTAATATCGACAAACCGCTTTTACCAGAGCCAAGCCTAATCCGGTAGAACCTTCTTTTTTGCTTCCCTGATAAAATCTTTCGAATATGTGTTCGGTGTCCAAAGGCGTTGTTCCATCATTGGCAATTGTCAGGGTGCGATTGATAAGAGTGATTTCGATATTGCTGTCTTGTGTTGTATGTACATATGCATTTTTAAGTAAATTGGTAATTAATGTAGAGGCCAAAGACTCATTCATTAAAACAATGAATGTTTCAGGAATGTTTATTGTATAGGAAATATTTCGTGATGAGTATATTTCGTTGTATAGAGAGATTTGTTCTTTAATTATAAAAGCTAAATCTATATTTGTGCTCTCGGGGAATTGTCCGTTTTCAATTTTTGTAAGTAGTAGTAACGTTTTATTGAGTCGAACTATATGCCCTAATGTTCTTTGCATCTTGAATAGTTCTTCTATTTGTGTTTCATTGAGTTCTGTGTTATCGAGCAGCCATTCGAGACGATTCCCTAAAATGGCTAAGGGAGTTTGTAGTTCATGAGAGGCATTCCCTATAAATTGTTTTTGTTGCTCGAAAAGTTCTTCCGAACGATTTGCCGCTTCTTGTGCCGCGACATTGAGCTTGTGAAATTCAGAAATATTCGTATCGTTGGGTACTGGTGCATTGCGTCTGCCCGGTATGTAATTGTCGAGCCAGTGTAACAGTGCATACAGCGGGCGCATGCTGCGGTGGAAAATCCATATTGTCGATCCTATTATCGTTATGAGAAGTACGAAGTAGAGGAGTATGATCCAAAATAAAATAGTCCTGACCAAATCGTCTTTTTCGAAAGTCGGTATGGCGACTTTCAGTTCATAGTAATTATCATCATTATCTAAGAAAATGGTGGAGAGGATGCGTGCTGGTTCTGTCTCTTCTTTTTCTGGAATGTAGACTTCGGCATCGTAATATTCGATATGGGGTTTTGATGAAGCATAGGCTTCGTCAATGGGAGTTATGGAATAACTATTATTAGATCCACTATTTAAGGAAGGCAATTCTCTGCCGGCAAGCATGCGTATAATTATCAATTCGGAATAATCTTCCAGTGTATCATCGGCCTCGTCGTTGATTTCTTCTACCATCATAAAATAGAAGAGAGTCGCCCAAAGTGCCATGAGCGGAATCAAAATTAAAGATAAACGTAAAGCTATACGGTATATGAGTTTCATGAGACGGTGATTTTATTCGATTGGCGGAACGAGTTTGTATCCAAATCCATATATGGCTTTTATTTCTATGTTGGCTCCTGCATCAATAAGTTTGCGACGTAAATTTTTCATTTGAGCATATACAAAATGAAAATTGTCTGCTTGGTCTGCATGGTCTCCCCATACGGCTTCGGCAAGGACAGATTTATCTACTAAGTGATTAGGGCGTTGCATGAAATAGAATAGAATGTCGAATTCTTTTTTTAATAAGGATAATTCTTTGTTATTGACCAACACCCGGGAGCTCTCGGGTTCAAGGGATACATTCCCTAAGATCAATGCCATTTCTCCACCGCTTTTTCCTCGCCGTAGCACACTTTTTATACGGGCTAAGAGTTCGGCTGTATGAAATGGTTTAGGGAGGTAGTCATCGGCTCCCATATCCAATCCGAGAATTTTGTCATCAAGGGAATCACGAGCGGATATGATAATGATGTTTTCTCTTTTTCGTAACTCTTTCAGGTGTTTTAGTAGTTGTAGCCCATTCCCGTCGGGCAACATGATATCGAGTAAAATACAGTCGTAACTATAAGCTGCGATTTTAGCATCTGCTTCGGAATAAGTGCTGGCAGTTTCGACTACATAGCGCTCCTGTACTAGCGCTCGTTGCATAATTTCCCGTAAGGAGGGTTCGTCTTCTATGATAAGTATTTTCATGTATCAAATTTATATATTCAATTTTGTAGAAAATTTAAAATGATAAAAAATTGTATTGGGGAAGAGGGAAATAAAGTAAATAGACTTGATTATTTTATTTCCTTTTTGGAATAAATAAAAAGGAATCTACATTTTATGTAGATTCCCCATATGAGAGCAAGAAGTAAATTATTCTGTTACTTCTTCGAATGCGTCTTTCCCAAGTCCGCAAACTGGACATACCCAATCATCTGGAATATCTTCAAATGGAGTACCCGGAGCTATACCTCCATCAGGATCACCTACTGCTGGGTCATAAACCCATTCACAAGCTGTGCAAATGTACTTTTTCATACAAAATTTTTTTTAATAAAACATATTTGGGGTATAAATCAGAAATATACTAATTCTACCGAAAGTAAAAATAGGTATAATTCGTTTAGAAACCAAATTATCCAGAGTTTCTTTTTATAACCATTTCAATTTTCTAACAAAAGAAGAATACTTTTGTTTTGTATCGAGGGGAGGATATTGTTCAAACCAATCCGTGCAAGGTCTATTTTTTATAGATTCGCGATACCTGTCAAATCTCGAAATAGCTATCTTTTGTTGAAAAAGAAAAACCCCAAAAGATTAATACATAATCTTTTGAGGTTTTATTCCTTGTTGTAGCGATTCCGGGAATCGAACCCGAGTCTCAACCGTGAGAGGGTTGCGTGCTAGGCCACTACACTAAACCGCCATTCACTTTTCGAAAAGTGATGCAAATATAACCGATTTGTTTTTATTGAACAAACTTTCGGTATGAAATTTTTTCAGTGTCTCGAATAAGATTGTTATTGTTTTGAATATGAATGACTAAATTATTTTTTCTAACTCCTTGATGTTTTTAGCTATTTCTTCTTCTGGTAAATTGTAGTTCAGAAGGTCTCCTGCTAAATATTGGTCATAGGCAGCCATATCGATGAGCCCGTGGCCGGATAGATTGAAGAGGATGCATTTTCCTTTTCCCTCTTCTTTTGCTCTTAATGCTTCTTGTATAGTGGCGGCTATTGCATGAGAAGATTCCGGGGCAGGGATAATTCCTTCGCATTGAGCGAATAATGTAGCTGCTTTGAATGTATCGAGTTGTTCTATGTCCACGGCTTCCAAGAGGCCATCTTTTTTCAGTTGGCTGACGATCGTTCCTGCTCCGTGGTAACGTAGCCCACCTGCATGTATATTGGCCGGGGAGAAGTTATGTCCCAAAGTGTACATGGGCAGTAGAGGTGTATAGCCCGCTTCATCTCCAAAATCGTATTGAAAAATTCCTTTGGTCAATTTGGGACAGGACGCAGGTTCGGCTGCGATTAACCGAATGTCTTTTCCCTCTTTTAATTTATGGCGTAAAAATGGGAATGAAATTCCCGAGAAGTTGGACCCGCCTCCGAAGCAAGCGATGACAATATCGGGGTATTCGCCAGCCATTTCCATTTGTTTTTCAGCTTCTAGCCCGATTACTGTTTGATGTAAAGATACGTGATTGAGTACACTACCTAAAGTATATTTACAGTTGGGGGTACTCATTGCCAATTCTATCGCTTCAGATATTGCCGTACCTAAACTTCCTTGATAATTGGGGTGATCGGTTAATATTTTACGTCCTGCTTTGGTCGACATACTGGGTGAAGCAATAACTTGTGCGCCGAATGTTTGCATAATAGAACGTCGATAGGGCTTTTGATGGAAGCTCACTTTAACCATGTAGACTGCAAGTTCCAATCCGAATGCTTTTGCGGCTAAAGAGAGTGCAGCCCCCCATTGTCCTGCTCCGGTTTCGGTTGTGATGTTGGTTATACCTTGTTTTTTACAATAGTAGGCTTGTGGTATGGCCGAATTTAGTTTGTGAGAACCAACAGGGCTTACACTTTCGTTCTTGAAATAGATGTGTGCAGGAGTATCCAATGCTTTTTCAAGCCCCAAAGCTCTGACAAGAGGAGTAGGGCGCCATATTTTGTACATATCGCGTACTTCTTCGGGGATTTCTATCCATGCGTCGGAAGTGTTTAATTCTTGTTTACAGAGTTCTTCTGCAAAAATCGGATAGAGGTCTTCTACGGCTAGGGGAGATTTGGTTGCCGGATTTAATGGACTCATTGGCTTGTTGGGCATGTCTGCAATGACATTATACCATGCTTGTGGTATGTCTTTTTCTGCAAGGATAAATTTTTTTGTAGCCATTTTACTCCTTTGGTTTTTGTGATTTATAAAGTAAAAATAAAGTTTTTACATCTAATTGAAAAGCAAATATATGAATTTTTTATTAAATGTATAGAAAAACTATGATTTTTTTGTCTATATGAATTTATCTTTGAATTTTTAAATGCAAAAAGAGACGCTGCTCACGCAGCATCTCTTTTTTAGAATTCATCACATTATGCTTATTTTAAAGTGCTAGATAGAGTTACGCTCACGCGCGACTATGCGAATTATAGATATCTTGATTCAACAACCGACCAATCGACGATTTTCCAGAGGTTGTGCAATTGCTCTGCTCGTCTGTTGCGATAGTCGATATAGTAGGCGTGTTCCCATACGTCGAACGTTAACAAAGGAGTAAGTCCTTTGGTCAAAGGAGTGCCTGCATTATTTTCTTTACTGATAACCAGATTTCCGTCTTTATCTTTGGATAACCAGACCCAACCAGATCCAAATAGAGTAGTCCCTGCTTGTTCAAATTCTTTTTGGAAGTTTTCGAAATTTCCCCACTTCTTATTTATAGCTTCTGCCAACTTCCCTTGTGGACTTTTTTTCCCATTTGGGGAGAATGTGAAGAAATAAAATATGTGGTTCCATGCTTGGGAGGCATTATTAAATAGAGCTCCGTCGGCTTCTTTGATGATTTCTTCGAGAGGCTTGTCTGCGAAGGGTGTTCCTTCGATAAGTTTATTTAGGTTATCGATATAAGTTTGTTCATGTTTACCGTAATGGTATTCTATCGTTTCCTGACTGATTACAGGGGCTAAATCATTAATACCATAAGGTAATGGAGGCAATTCGTAAATCATAATTATTTATTTTTCTTTGTTACTTATATAACAATCGTCGGACTAAAAAAGTTTCGTATATCTAAGTATTTTTTTCTGTTACTTGGAGTATACACATTTTTATAATGTCCGATTCATTCTCTAATTACTTGATTTCGTTATTTCTCGGGTTTACTCGATGGCTTGGCTATCGATTCACGCATGGCTGTGTCTGCCTCGACATTTTTCATTTTATAATAATCCATGATTCCGAGATTTCCCGAACGGAAGGCTTCCGCCATAGCTCTGGGAACTTCGGCTTCGGCTTCGATTACTTTTGCTCTTGCCTCTTGTGCTTTGGCTTTCATTTCTTGTTCGAGAGCGATAGCCATGGCCCGACGTTCTTCTGCTTTTGCTTGTGCGATGTTTTTATCGGCTTGTGCCTGATCCATTTGCAAGGTGGCTCCAATGTTTTTACCGATGTCGATATCGGCTATATCAATGGAGAGGATTTCAAATGCAGTTCCTGAATCAAGCCCCTTTTTCAATACTAGTTTGGATATGGAATCCGGGTTTTCAAGAACTTGTTTGTGGGACTCGGACGAGCCGATGGACGACACGATACCTTCTCCTACACGAGCCAATATGGTATCTTCACCTGCACCGCCGACCAGTTGACGAATATTTGCCCGTACTGTTACACGAGCTTTGGCTATTAACTGTATACCGTCTTTGGCCACGGCTGTAACCGGCGGTGTGTCGATAACTTTCGGGTTGACAGACATTTGCACGGCTTCGAATACATCGCGTCCGGCTAAGTCAATAGCGGTAGCCATTTGGAAGCCTAAATCTATATTAGCTTTCGAAGCGGATACGAGTGCGTGTACGACGCGTTCTACATGACCTCCGGCCAGATAGTGAGCTTCTAATTCATCACGCGTGATTGTTTTAAGTCCGGCTTTGTGGGCTTCAATCATAGCTCGAACAATGACTTGTGGCGGTACTTTTCTGATTCTCATCAAGAATAATTGGATAAGAGAGATTCTTACCCCCGATACTCGTGCCGAAATCCATAAAAGGAAAGGTACGAAGTAAAAGAATACAGCGAGTATGGCAATAATGCCAATTAGAAGAAATACGCTTAATCCTACCATAATTTTATTTTTGTTTAGAAGTGTTTATATTATTCCCTGTTTTTTCATTTTCTGTTTCTTTGCAAACAATGACTACAGTGGGTTCTATGCGGATTATTTTTACAGGTGTATCTTCGTCAATCAGTTCATTATCTGCGCGGGCTTCGATGGTGTGGATTCCCACGATGATTTTTCCCATAGGGTTTAGTCTACTTAGTGTTACTCCCATGTCACCGACTTTAATATCAGGGGTTATCGGGGAGGGTACTACCGAGCTTATTTCGGTATGCAGAGACATTTTGTCTAAACTTCGGGATCGCATAAATCCTATGATGACAGCAATAGTAGTGACGGCTGCAATGAATAATGTTATTACAGCCCCATTTGTTCCGAAGGCCGAATAGGCATAGTAAATTCCACCTCCATAAAATAAGACCGAACATATACCTGCGATGGTAATTCCGGGAAGAAAGAATATTTCCAGTACCGCCAGAACTAGCGCTAATATTATTAGTAGTGTAACAGCTAATATATCAAACATATTTCTTAGATTTAGGTTCTATCTATGTTCCTTTTGCAAATTATCGAGTTCTATCTTTCGAGCCTGATTTTCGTAATTTTCCGGTTGAGGATAGAGTGTGAGTAGTTGCGATTCCAAATTTTGAATTTCGGACGATAGTCTTTTTAAAGTTGTGCCTTTCGATTTAGCATATTGAGATCGCAGTTCCGAGAGCTTAGTTTCTATTTGAATGATATTCTTACGTAATTCTTTGGACTTTACATATAGATTGCGAGCTTCAAGACTGACGAATTGGTCAAGTTTAGTATAATGGATCCCGTTATAAATTGCAAAGATGAAATCGGGGCGAGTCTCTTTTTGGGGTTCCTTGATATTGTCCAATTGTTGCAATAAATCGGTATAATCTGCATTTTCCGGCCAAGACTCTCGAATAGATCGAATCAGAGCTAGCGATTTGATATCGGTTTTGATTTCATCGATGTTATATGTTTGTTTGCTCTCATTCGGGATAAATAGATAGATTGTCACTTTCCCGGGAATTTGCTCTCTATCCGATACAAACCAACCGATGTTTAACATCTCGTCTATTGCCATCATGTAATCGTTGTATATCGAATTGAAGGGCATACCTACGTTTTCGGGTTTCAAGTAGGTGTTGTTTTCGAGATTTAAACGGGTGATGAATATGTCGTATCCTCCGATCGAACCTTCTCCATTTGAGGCAAAGTAGAGTGTAACTCCGTCGTTGAGAAAAAATGGATAGGCTTCATCTTGTTCTGTATTGACACCATTGGGTAACGGTATGATGTCACTCCATTTCTCTTCTATCAGTTTATTTTTTGTACATAATTCATATCCTTTACCTTCAATGGAATATCCGAAAAACACATTGTCTCCGCGTTGGGGAATATAGCCGATCGTGTTTTCGGGAATATCTATGTCTAGTGTTTCATTCGTTCCTATCCGTCCAGATTCGGGGGACATTTTGAAATACTTGAAAAACGAATCGGCATCAACTATCAAACTATCTATGATTTGTACCCGTTCGACATATTGCAACATTAATTTCGCTCTACGTGCACGAGCTATGGCTTTGCCGATAGAATCGGGTATTTGTTTTTTCGCTTTGGACAATGCAGCTGTATATTCTTCATAACTGCTTATGGCATCTTCAAAGCGGTATTGAGCCATATACATGTCTGCTAAATAATGAGGCGATTCGAGAACTTTACGTTTAGCCCCTATTTTCAGATATTTTTCAGCTTCGTTATATTTTTTCTCGTGAAAAAGGCATACTCCATACCAATGGTTCAACGATCCATCATTGGGGCGGCGTTTCAGTTGTGCCTTGAATACAGGAGCGGCTTCTTTGTATTTACCGGCCTTGTACAACTCTCGTGCTTCGTCAAGCGTCAGTGCACTCGATGAGAAGATTGTCGAGAAGGCAATTAGAATTGCAAATGAATATTTTAGAATTTGTCTGAACATTTTCATGTTTGAAAAATTGTACTCAAATATACAATTATTTTTTATTCTGAATGTTGAGAGCGAGAAAATTTTTTAAGAAGTATTCTAAATCGTCATTCGATTTGAACGAATTGTATGGTAAAATGAAAAAAATATAGTTTGACAAGTGGAAAATAATGTCTGTCGAGGTATAACGTATATGGGTAATTCGTTTCCATGCTATGGATTCTGTTCGTCCATCGTCGAAAGTACAAGAGAGACCGTTTTTGTTTACTTCGACTGTTTTTGAAAGTATGGACATACGGCAATCGGGGTGTAGGGCATAAGCGAACCACAGGTAAGAGATGATCATAGGAAATACCAAAAATAAAATGATAAGTCCTACATAAATAAATAGAGGGTTTTGAATGGATAGCCCCACGAGAAGGAGAAAAAAAGATAGAAGCCACCCCCAATTATTATGTAACCAGATTTTCAGCAGTCTGTTAAAATAGTATTGAGGCGATAACTGGTATGAAAAAGTTTCAATATGGGTTCTATTCATACAATGTTTTACTATATACTTCTACAAAGATAATATAATTGATGACAAAATCAAATTTTTGATTTTACCGAAGTATAGTCTATTTTTTATATTGTGTGAATATAGAGATAATATATCGAGGGGGAATAATTTTTGAAGGGGACTTTTTATTGTACAGCTTTTAATAAATTTGACCTATGAAATTTATTCTATTTACTGCTATTTCGTGTAACTTTGCACTCCAAAATAAGACGCAATGCAAGGATTATATTCGATAGGATTACTTATTGTTTCTAATGTGTTTATGACACTGGCTTGGTATGGGCATTTGAAATTGCAAGAAATGAAGGTTATCAATAATTGGCCGCTTTATGGTGTGATATTGCTTAGTTGGGGTATAGCATTGTTCGAATATTGTTGCCAAGTGCCAGCTAATCGATTGGGATTCAGAGAGAATGGAGGGCCGTTTAGTCTTATGCAATTAAAGGTAATACAAGAAGTAATAACCTTAATCATATTCACTTTATTTTCGGTCGTAGTTTTTAAAGGAGAGTCGTTGCATTGGAACCATATTGCGGCGTTCGGCTGCCTTGTTCTTGCCGTTTATTTCGTATTTATGAAATAAGCGATAATCGTATCGATTTAATGACTAGGTGTAATATAGGGTAGAGCTTTTCCGAAAGGTCGGTTTTGCCCTGACCGATTATCTTGGAACACATAGGTGCGGTAGAATCGAATGACTTTTATGTTGTGTTCGTATCTATCCGATGGATATTCTTATTCTACAACTTGTTGTCCTAATTCTCGGCCTTATGACGGGGAATATTTCGATTCCGTCATTACTTAGTCTCATAAATGTGGCTATTTCATTCTTCTCGTTTAACAATGTACAATTCTACTTGTGGAAAGTAGGAAGGAATGAGCCCTTTATAGTAAAGTGCATCTTCTTCACTTAAAAAGTAAAGGGAACTTCTTGCAGAGTTTTTCCATACATTAAGTATTTCTGTGTAATCTCAGGAAGAAGATAGGGCGATTTTATATGACATATGGGTTTACTGAACATGATACTTATTTGTTGGAGGCTTGTGTTTGTGGCAATTGTCGTCGCATGACTTTCTTGAAATCCCGAACAATTTGTTCTCCCATATTTACAATAGTACTGTCGACTTTGTGTATTTCTACCGGTGTGACAGCGTTTTTGTATTTGGCTTTGCCCATACCGAACTTCATTTTATCTAAATTTCCCGAAATATTCAGTCCCAGTTTGAAGGGTATGGGCGATTTGAGTATGGATATATGATAATTAAAATTCATATCCAAGTCTTGGGTCCCTCCTACGGCAGCCCGGTAGCGATCCATTTCTATTACAAACGGGTAGACGGTTACATTACCGTCTTCGATACTGATGTTGACAGAGATACTGTCGATCAAGTTTCTCTCTTTGTTCTTGAAGAAAAATTTTTTCGATATTTCGGCAAAAGTTTCACCGTCGAGAAGGACGAGGCTATCGCCTTCAACATGGATAGCCGATCGTAACGAGGGTATTTTTATATTGAGGCATGAGTCTAAGCCCGACTCGGCCGATACATTGAAATCGACAGTTCCTTGAAATGACCGTAGCATGGGGACAATGGTATCTAACGAAGGAATAAAATCGACAAGTTTCCCTATATTGATATTATGAAGTTTGAAATCGAATCCGGCATATCCTTGCTCTGGTTGTTGGGCTTGATAGATCAGCGTCGTGCGCATAGTCGCATCCATTCCTTCCATACTGAGCTCTTTGAGGTGAATGGCTTGATTGCGTATATCTATTGCACCGTGTACGTTTTTGAAAACCATTTTCCCGTAACGAACCCGATTCAAATTGGTTTGTAATTCAAAATCGATATTTCGAGGAATAACGAATAGTTTTAGGGCAGTCGACGATGTGTCGGATTCAGTTTCGATTTGAGCAGTGTCTTTTGGAAAAGAGATAGACCGAATTAACTGGTTACAATTTAGATTCTTAGAGGAAAGTGTTAATGTGGCCCGTAGTTTTTTATTGTGACGCATAGCGCCGTATAAATCGTGAATCGCGCCGGTCGCCGTCAAATCGGATCTTCCTATTTTCATGGTTGCGTTATGTAAAGTAATAGCTCGATTACCGACTGAAATCGCAGTCTTTTGCATTCGAATAGGTAAAGCCGATTGTGAGGTACGTACAAAAAGCCGATTAAAACCTACTATGCCTTTTGGAATCCACAAAGAGTCTTTTAATTGTTGTGCCGTTATTGTAATCCCGGCTTTGTCCATGCCCAATTTAGTATCTCCGAGACGGCAGAACAAGGTGTCGGCTTCTAATGCGAATCCTATTTCGGGTCGGGTAGGATTGTTTTCTGTCGGTTGTAATTTTATGGTTGCAACGGTTTTCCCACAAAATAAATTTGATGTATCCGGTAGGGATGCTTTTAGTTTGTTTGCATTTAGTTTACACTCTACAAGAGCGATTCGTGTAGTATCTTGTGGGTTGGTCGTTTTTATAAAAGCCGATAGATTGTTTATCGATGAGTTTAATCGCGTTGAGTGAAAAGCCATATTTCCTATTTCGATATGGGCTCCTAATACATCGTTTCCCACGAAAGACAGTGAAGCATCGCTCGTGAATTCGAATTTCTTATTTTTGTCTCGTAAAGCCAATTTGTTCATATTTATTTTTCCTTTGGCCCGAATTCGTCCTATGTCTTTCTTCTTGATAGATGACAAACGACAACGCACGTTCATGTCGGCATCTAATTTCCCTTCGATACTCACACCATCTTGTAAAGGAAATGTTTGTGCCAATGCAGTTAGGTCTATCGTAGATTGGGTATGAAACAAGATATCGGGATCGCCTAATAGATCATTTACTTTGGCGTCGGCCAAGATATCGGTATGAGCTCCTTTGAAGTGAAATATTTTAAGATCGAGATAAGATGGCGATTGCCGCATTAAATCTATCTGTCCGAAAAAGTTGGCTTTAAGTTCATCTATTCCATAGGGCAATTGGGCATATTGGGCGGATGCATCGTTTATTTCTATTTTTAATGTAGCTAATGGCATTTTCCCTTTTCCATATAGACCTTTTAGATTGCCATTAACTGTAACGTCGCCTTTGGCCGAAACTTTTTCTTTTTTAAGAATACTTTCGGGAATCATGTGCAGGACTGTTTCCAACGAAGGAGCATGTAGCCCGTATTGCAGATCGATATCTAACGCTTGTGCGGTCGTGTCTTTGCAGATAGAGCCGTGTATGTCTAATTTTATGCCGTTAATCTCCATCATAGCATCGTGCAAGGAAAGAGCCCGTTTCGAACGATTTAGCTCGATGTCGGTTTGTAGGTGAGTGGCGATACGATGAGCCAGTAATTCACCATTTTGCCAGAACAGAATGTTTTTGTTGTTGAAATCCAACGTTAACGTAGACTGTTCTTTCTTTAAATTTGCTTTTAATTTAAGATTTGCATCCCATAGATTGGCGAATACATTCGTTTCCCGATCGTCGAAAGTGACCGTGGTATGACGTAGCGAAACGTGCTTGATGTCTATTTCGTTAATAATTGGCGAAGTAGCGGTTGTTGTATCGGGTGTATTTGTCGTGTCGGCAATCAATATATTCCAGTTGGCGATTCCATCTTTTCCTTTAAAGGCGTATATGTTTGTGCTATCCAATGATAATCGGTTGATACTGATCTTTTTTTGTTGCAAATAATCGACGAGATTGATTACGGCAATGGCTTTTCGAAAAGTGGCTAATGTGTCGGTACGTTGCCATAAAGAATCACGGATAGCCTTTGATACCAATGTGCCATTTTCCAATTTTATTCCAAAACGGGGAAAAGTTGAAAAAAAGGTCAGCTCTACGCTATTCATATCGAGCTTGGCATTTATGTTTTGATTGGCTACGTTTAATACGATGGGGGTCAATTTTTCAGGCGTAAATATAAAATTTATGGAGAAAGCGATTACTGCCGAGAGAAAGACTATCAACGCTCCCAGTGTAATACCCGTAATCTTAAACAATTTTTTTGTTCGGTTTTTCATATTAACACTCTTTTAGTCATACAAAAATAACAAGAAAGTTGTGAAAGCTGTTTGTATTTGTATGAAGTAAATATTTTTTAATTGATGTCATACTCTTTTTACATAGCTGATAGTTGCCATAGAGTACACCGGTAGATTACTATTTGATTCGTAGTGACACTGTTTAACAAAGAATACTTGCTTCTGAAATCCGTTTCGCCTATCTTTGTAAGAGAAGTTTTGAAAAATGATAAGGATAATATTATGTTGGCATATACATACGTTGAACCCGGCAAGTTTGAATTACAAGAAAAGTCGAAACCCGGGTTGAAAGATTCGCGTGATGCGATTGTGAGGGTGACTCTTGGAAGTATTTGTACTAGCGATCTCCATATCAAACATGGTAGCGTGCCGCGTGCCGTACCGGGAGTAACGGTCGGGCACGAGATGGTGGGTGTCGTAGAAGATGTGGGAGAAGATGTTATAGGTATTAAGCCGGGAGATAGGGTTACTGTAAATGTCGAAACTTTTTGTGGCGAATGTTTCTTCTGTCGTCGTGGGTATGTCAATAATTGTATGGATCCCAATGGCGGTTGGGCTTTGGGGTGTCGTATCGATGGCGGTCAAGCCGAATATGTTCGAGTGCCCTATGCCGATCAAGGTTTGAATCGTATTCCAGATACGGTAAGCGACGAACAAGCTTTGTTTGTAGGCGATATTTTGGCAACCGGTTTTTGGTCCGTGCGTATTTCGGAAATTACATCGGAGGATACGATTCTGATTATTGGAGCCGGTCCTACCGGTATTTGTACCTTATTGTGCGCTTTGTTAAAGAATCCCCGGCGTATTATTGTTTGTGAGCAGTCCCCGGAAAGAATACAGTTTTTGCAAGAACATTATCCCGACATATTGGTAACTACTCCTGAACATTGCGAGGAGTTTGTTCGTAAAAATAGCGATCATGGCGGTGCTGATGTGGTTTTGGAAGTGGCAGGAAGCGAGGATACTTTCCGTTTGGCTTGGAAATGTGCTCGTCCCAATGCTATTGTAACGATCGTGGCACTTTACGATAAACCTCAAATTTTGCCCTTACCCGATATGTATGGAAAAAATCTTATCTTTAAAACCGGAGGGGTGGACGGTTGTGATTGTGCAGAGATACTTCGCTTGATAGAATCGGGTAGGATAGATACCACGCCACTCATTACTCACCGTTTTTCATTGAATGAAATTGAGAAAGCTTACCGTATCTTTGAAAATAGAGAGGACGGAGTTATCAAGGTTGCGATAAGAAGTGTTTGAAAATAAGATGAGTCTTTGTATAAGTTTTTAAAAAGATATTATATTCTAAAAAATTATAGATTTGAATTACAAATACTTTATTCCCGACCGTGTTACGGGATTTTGCGTTCCTGTACCAACCGACAGGGAATCGATTTTATCTTTTGCCGAAATTAGTACCATTTTATTTATCATGCTTGTTATGGATTGCTATTTGTTAATCTAACAACCTTTCGCAATAAGTTTTATTTACAACTCTATCTCTCATCAATTTCATATCTGTAAAATTTCGACTAATGTTTTGAATAATTTCAAGATAATTGTCAGAACCATCTTCTTTTATGTAGTAGAATGGCTTTATAGATATACAGTTCTTATGTTCAAATAATGTATTTAAGAGGGTCCTATCCGAATTACCACAAGAGTGGCCCATAATATAGACTTGATAAGGAGTTGAATTAATAAAAGTTAACATTTTGCGATAATTATCGGTTTCGAGATATTTTGTGGATTTGATATTGCGTAAATGCTCATTGTTGTAAAGCTTTACAAGTTCACTAAGTTCATCACCGTTGCCAAAGATAATGTCGTCAGGCTTCTCTAAATCACCATGAATATGATTGATGGGAAACCAATACTCTTTTGTTTTGCCTTGAGGAATATATAAATCGGCAGTATGGGTATAATTAAAATTTAGTAGCAATAATCTATTGGGATATAGTAATGAGTCAGGAATGATATTTTTGTCGATCACACTTTCGATACCAAAGAACTTAATTTGTGTTCCATATTCTTTAGCAAAGTTTTCAAGAACTTGACTGTTTTTTTATGTCCATTTCTATCTTCCAATTGGTGATATATAGTTGCATACGATAGACCTTGTACCCCTGCATATTGTTCTGCTGCAAATTTTAATAAATATTCTCGGGCGCTGATTGCAATTTCATTCGTTTTTATTGGAGTAAAAATCTTATTTCTTAAACTTTGGTTGATTATCGCTCCATTAATTTTGGTACTAACGTACATATCGACACTGGAAAATCTTAGAAGGGGGCTGGTTCGGGGATTTCCCGACTCCAGCCCCCTTTCTATTTTTATCAACATAGGATATGGGTACAACATTTATAACGTATAAATACACTTTTCATTCAGTTATGAAGCAAAAATCATTAATGCTTTCGTCCGTAACTTTTTTCAAATCAGTCCAATTTATCCCGTCTTTGGAGATAGCTACAAATTGATTGACAAACCAATATCTATTCAATGTCCCCATGATGATATAATTTCCATTTCCATATTTGATTTTTGACGGGAGGAAGTTTGAGGGTAACGCACGGTGTTCCGTCCAATTCTCCCCGTCTGTAGAAGTCCAAATACGACCTCCACCACCTCCTGCTACAAATTGTTTCCCGTCAAATGTGATACACTGACAGGATATTTCTGTAAAAAGCCTTTTCCAGTTCAAACCGTCCGTTGATGTGAATACGTCTCCGTCATTTGCACAACTTGAGACCAACACGAATCGACCATTACCAAATGCTACATCGTAATAATCCACACGGGCATTGTCATAAGAAGGTTCAACCTGTTCTTTGTGCGTAAAATCCCTGTTCTATACATATATACAATAACTGTCACAAATTATCCATAAATTATTTCCAAATACCATACGCCCATTTCCAGAGTCCGTAACGGGTTCAGACCAATTTGCTCCGTCTTTTGAACATGAGATGTAATGCCCTGTTTGATTTTCACCTGAGATTAAAAACATTTCATTGGCATATTCAATGTTCAGCCAGTCAATTCTGTCATTCTTGTGAGTCTGTACAGGCTCGCTCCATGTCTCCCCGTCCAATGAGCTGGTAAAATATCCACCATTACCGACTGCTATATATTGGGATTTTCCGATGCAGCATATCGAACTGCTTGAAAACAAAAGAATTGGCGTTTAAACGGTAGAAAAGCCATTTTTTACTTGTTTTTCAGGCCTGAAACCGCCTATTTTGCCACTCTTTTCTCTTGAATCGGAACCAACGGGAAAACTGCCGTTTTCCGTCCGAAGTCCACCTGTTTTCTATCCGTTGCGAAGGTACGAAAATAAGTGGTAATTTCACCAACTGAAGTCAACTAAAAACAAGATGCAATCACGAATATTTTTGCAGCCAAAAGAAAAACAGGTTGTGTCGTGTATGGATTCTGGTCAACAGGGTAGGTTGTCTGACGAAGCCATTTCTTTTCTTCCCTTTGTTCTGACTTTACTTTATTAGGCGTATATATGAGTACGGGGATAAAGTAAAGTTACTTTTAGAACATGTCGGATTAGGGAAAAATTGGTGGATATTGACAAAAGGGTGAAAAAGATTTGGTGGAGAATATAACCCTCTTTGTTTGCCTACTTGCATCACTAAAAACATAGTTATATGCAAGGCGATATTTTCAGTAGAAAAATATGTTGAATATATTTTTGTATTAAAATAATAGCTATCTTTGTGCCATGAACAATCCATTGCGACAGTTGGGAAATATCCCTGTTACGGCTTCAGTTTTGGAGTCCCTGTTTCCACATATCAAGGGCGGAAATCAGAAACTCAGGTTACTTGAGCGTGACAAACAGATAATACGTCTCAAGAAAGGACTTTATGTGTGCAGTTCTGAAATAACAGGGAAGACCCTTTCGACCGAATTGATAGCTAATCATCTGTATGCTCCATCGTATGTTTCCATGTCATCGGCTTTGCGTTATTATGGGCTGATACCGGAAGAAGTTTACACCAAACAGTCCATGACATTGAAGTATGCCAAGAACTTCGATACACCGTTTGGCAGGTTTGAATATATGCATATCTCTAAGGCAGCATTCTCTGTAGGACTGACAAGCATCAAGAAAGATGGCTATGCATTTGTGATGGCTACACCGGAAAAAGCTCTGTGTGATTTGATTGCCAATTCTCCAAAAGTGAATTTGCGCTATCTGAAAGATGCCGAGATTTATCTGGAGGAAGATATCCGGATGGAACGGGAAGATTTTATGCAGATGGATGCCGTGGTATTTGGAGAATATATCAAGGTCGGCAAAAAGGCTGATTCAATTCGTACTTTACTTAAATTGCTGAAGAAATGAATAATGAGATTTATGACAATATGCTCTCTGCATACGATATGACTACGGAGCAGCAGAAACGGAATGCTGTATTTGAAGTAAACCAGCAGGTGATACTTGCCGGGCTTTACAACGGCGGCTTTTTCGACGTGGCTGCTTTCTACGGCGGTACCTGCCTCAGAATTTTTCATGGTCTCCAACGCTTCAGCGAGGATATGGATTTTTCCCTACTGGCTCCCGATGACAAGTTCGATTTCACGAAATATTTCCAGCCTATCATAGATGAATTTGCCATTGTCGGTCGTGAGGTGGAGATTAAAAAGAAGGACAAAAAGGGCTTTGGAAAGGTGGAATCCGCTTTCTTGAAAGACAATACGGATGTTTATGATGTGTCTTTCCAGACCGATAAATCCATAAAAATCAAAATTGAGGTTGATACTCAGCCACCGCTAAATTTCAGAACGGAGCAAAAGCTGCTTTTACAGCCGCACTCCTTCATGACACGCTGTTTCACTTTGCCGGATTTGTTTGCCGGAAAGATGCACGCATTGGTGTACAGGGGCTGGAAAAACAGGGTGAAAGGTCGTGACTGGTATGATTTCGAATGGTATGTCCGCCATAATGTTCCTCTTGATTTTGCCCATCTCGCAGAACGTATCCGCCAGTTCAACAATGAAGAAATCGGACAGGAGGAGTTTATGGTTCAATTGAAAGACAGATTGGCTTCAGCGAATATCAATCAGGTAAAGAGCGATGTCCTTCCGTTTGTCAGAAACCCCAAAGAACTCGACATCTGGTCAAACGACTATTTTGTTCAGCTGGCGGATATGATGAAGTTTGAATAGTAACAGCTAATATTTACTGATTATGGCAAAACAGATTTTGATTGGTATTAAAGGACAGAAATTGAATGAACTTGCGCACTATCTTATGATATATTTCCCATATGAAAAGGCATGAATGACTTTCGCCAGATCAAGCTCGAAGGGAAATTGCTGCAGATGGAGGAATTCAATTGGGCTGCACGAGGTCTGTATAAACTTTATCCGGAAAAACGTCAAGGAGAGTAACGCTGCCCATATTGTTATGATTACACACCATCTATCTACATACCAAATCGTGGCTCTGCTTCATAAGGGTTCAGTGCTGAATAGCGTCTTTGCCAGTGAAGGCATCGACCTGATTGCCAACAATCAGATCGATGCCTGAATCTACGGGCATTCGCATACCAACATAGACTCTGTGATTGGCAGGACATGTATAATCTGCAACCAGATGGGATATGTGTTTGAGGATGAATACTTAATGAACGGATTGGAGCCGGCCAAGTTTATTGCAATTTAATAGAGATTATATAAGAAACCGGAGAAGATCCGGTTTTGACAGATACTGGAAAAATAACGGCTGAATTCGCCAAATCTTTTGCTTAATCTGAATTTGAAAATACAGTATCATTCAAGACTATCTTTTCAACCTGATTTTGACAGGTTTAATAAAGACAAAGTTAGTACAATTGAAATAAATATGCGATTCTTGATTTTTATAAATAAAACCATTAACTTTGCCCATGTTGTAATGCAACATCAAATGTATTGCATCCTACATCAAATTTTAATAATATGGGCATACAAATAAATAGAATTAAGGCCGTTTTAGCTGAAAATAAAAGGACGAACAGGTGGCTGGCAGAATCCTTAGGTAAAAATGAGGCAACTGTTTCTCGTTGGTGTACAAATGAGACGCAACCATCTGTAGAAGTATTTTTTCAAATATCCAAATTATTGGATGTTGATATTAGAGATTTATTTAATAAAACAAAATAGATAATCTGTATGGCAAGAGCTGATTTATTGGTCAATTTGGTTAAATATGCAATTGCAGGCAATAGAACTATGGTGAAAAAAGTAGCAGAAGCCATAGTTGCAGAGGAGCGAGCTAAACAACATATCGTGTTAGCTGATAGATTGGAAAATGCCATGTTTCATCAAACTTCTATTGACAATAATGCAGATAATAATGGAATAGGATACACTAACAAGTCTTTACTAGATTCTCGTGCTGAAAATTTATTTATAGAGATTCAACCGAAGAAAAAAATTAGTGATTTAATATTATCATCTGATGTTGTAAGTATGATAGAACAGTTGGTAACAGAACATTTCAGAGTGGATTTATTAAGATCTTATGGATTAGAACCTAGAAATAAGATTCTGTTAATAGGTCCTCCTGGAAATGGAAAAACTTCTTTGGCTGAAGCAATAGCAGAGGCTTTAATGATCCCATTGTATGTAGTTAAATATGAAGGTTTGGTAGGTGCATATTTGGGGGAAACAGCGTCTCGCTTAAAGAAATTAATAGATTATGTTAGTACAAGAAATTGTATTGTTTTCTTTGATGAGTTTGAAACTTTAGGAAAAGAAAGAGGAGACACATATGAAACAGGAGAAATAAAACGTGTAGTTAGTTCTTTATTATTGCAGATTGATAATCTTCCTAGTCATGTAATTGTAATAGGAGCAACTAATCATCCAGAATTATTAGACAGAGCTGTATGGCGTCGTTTCCAAATAAAAATAACATTACCCATACCTACACGAAATAATATTATTGTATGGTTGGAAAAATTCCAACATGTACATAAAATTCGGTTTGAATATGCGCCAGAAACAATTGCCAAAAAACTATTGGGAATAAACTATGCAGAATTAGAAGAGTTTGGATTTTCTATATTGCGGCAATATGTTTTGTCCCTGCCAGATTCGAATATAAAAAATATAGTTGGGACTGAGTTGAAAATTAGGACTATGAACATGAAAGAGTCTGAATCTTAAATAAAAGAAATTATGGCACAAGAATATCCTTTATTAATATTTCCTGAACCTCAGACGTTAAACAGAATAGGAAGACCTATTCCTCCACGCAAAATTCATTATCCATCACATGAAAGACAGGCTGAACGTTTATCTCCTTTATTTCGAACATTAAAAGAATCCTTTGATGCAAGGAGAATAGAGATACAGCAAACTCCCGAAGGAATTAACCCTGAACAAGTGATTGTTTTTGAGACTATTGGAGCTGCTGATGATTTTGTCATAGCTGTAAAAAACACTGCTGGGCTTGAATGGTTGGGAGAAATTGAAATAGACAATATATCACCTTCTGAGGACTTTTACGATATAGATAATAGGGAAAAATCTTTATCAGGTAGATTATTCCTGACTATGTCTAACCAAAGAGCTTTGGACGAACTTTTGTCTCTTTGGACTCAGTATTCACATAATCCTCAGATGCAATTTAGACGTGGCTTTTCTGGTTTTAAATCCCTTTTTAATAAATTGAGAGATGTACGTAGATGGGGCATTCAAGATAGATTACTGGAAACTGGAGTTATAGAATATTGGAAACAAGATCTTGAACGAGGTGAAGCAAAAATCAGATTTGAATTACAGCTTTGGTTTGCTAATTCTGAACATAAGAGAAAGTTGATACATAATAATATTTTGTCCATAATTAAAGAGTGTGGCGGCAAATGTCTTAGCAGTTCTATAATATCTGAAATATCGTATCATGCTTTATTAATAGAATTACCTGCAAATGAAATATGTCAAATTATTAATAATCAATCAACCAGATTGATAAAATATGATGACATAATGTTTTTTAGACCATCTGGGCAAATATATATTGAAGAAAAAGCAGATAATAAAGAAAAAATTATATATGAGAATATTGGGAATGATTATCCTAAAGGTAATCCTATTGTTGCATTATTTGATGGAATGCCTATGGAAAACCATTCTTTGCTTTCTCATAGATTAATAATAGATGATCCTGACGAATTTGCAAATAATTATGAAGTACAATATAGAGAACATGGAACAGGAATGTGTTCTCTTATAATACATGGTGACTTGAATGAAAATCGGAGTCCTATATCTACTCCATTGTATGTACGCCCTATAATGAAGTTAAAGCCATGGATTAATAATCCAATAGAAAGAGTGCCGGATGATTGTCTATTAGTGGATTTGATTCATAGGGCTGTTAAAAGAATTTTTGAAGGCGAAAATGGGGTTAAGCCATATGAAAGCATAAAAATAATTAACTTTTCAATAGGAGATAGTAACCTGTTATTCTATCATTCTATTAGCCCCTTGGCTAGATTGTTAGATTGGCTTAGTGTAAAATATAATGTTTTATTTATTATAAGCTCTGGAAATCATATTGGTAAATTAGAACTGAATAATCTGTATAAAGATTTTATAGCACTAAATAATGATGATCAGGAGCAATTAATTTATAGAAAGATTCTAGATGACTGTAGAAATAGAAAAATATTATCACCATCAGAAAGTATTAATAACATAACGGTTGGAGCAATTCATTCTGATAGTTCTATTATTAGAAGATATGATAGAAGAATTAATCCCTCGCACAAAATATTGCCTGCAATATATTCAGCATTTGGAGGAGGGTATCGTAATTCCATAAAACCGGATCTAGTTTTCTCTGGTGGACGTATGTTATATAAGGAATCATATTTTGAAAATATGCCAACTCCATTAGAGGTTTCATCAAATTATGCCGAACCAGGTCATCTAGTAGCAGCTCCGTCAGATCAAATAAATAAAACTTATTATACGCGAGGAACAAGTAATGCAACGGCTTTAATAACAAGAGCTGCCGTAAATATAGCTGAAACATTGAAAGGTATTTTGCAAGAAAACTATGATGATCCGAAGTATAACAAATATATATCACCTTTAATAAAGGTGATGTTAGTACATGGATGTAGCTGGGATAATATTGCAGAAAACATAAGTAATATTTTTCAGGGTAGATATTCAATTTTTGACATAAAGAAAATCATATCGAAATGGATTGGATATGGAGTTCTTAATATTGATAGGGTAGTTCAGTGCACAGCCCAACGGGTTACGGTGCTTGGATTTGGAGAAATACAAATGAATAAAGTTCATTTGTATAGATTACCTCTACCTCCCTCATTGTCTGCTCGACAAGTAAATCGCAAATTAACGATTACATTAGCATGGCTAAGTCCTATTGCACCAACAACTCAGCGATATAGGGTTGCAAGTTTATTTTTTGAGTCACAAAATGATATAATAGGAGTGAATAGAGAAGGAGCGGACTGGAGAAAAGTTAGACAGGGAACATTGCAGCATGAAGTTTTTGTCGGAGAGAATGCTGCCCCATTTGAAAATAACAGTAATTTGGAGATTCGCGTAATTTGTAAAAAAGATGCACAAGATTTTAATGGTAATGTTACATATGCGTTGGCAGTAACATTAGAAGTTGCTGAAAATATTGATATTCCCATTTACCAAGAAATAAAAAATAAATTGGTTACACCTATTGTCGTTGAACAAATAATATGAGAGACTGTAAACTAAAGTGTGTCAAGTAAAGAAATTATTAACCTTACAGACACACTTTAATTATTAGCAATTCATTTAATTTTGAAGAATTCAAGGCGCAAGCGAAAGCCTGAGTGCCTCTCTAAGGTCAGATGGTGTATTGACAGTACTATTGGAGAATCTGTAGAACAATGTCCTGCAAAGAGAAATGAACAGTCATCTATAAGGAAACGAACGCAAGTTCTGCAACCGTTTCAATAGCTATGTGAATAAGTTGTTACAGGTATTAACGGAAGAAATAACCATAAGCACACACGGAGATTGCGACAGCACTTTTAATCCGCAACTTACCTATGTAAACGGGGAAGGTTATTGCAAACTTACTTACAGATAATGTTCTATCCCTGTATGCAATTCGCAATATCACAAGAGAGATAAGTGATATCTTAGAGAACCAGTTCTGCAACCGCATATGTGAAGACCATCAGCAGTATTACGGACCTTGTCCTGCACTTATGTTTTTGACAACAAAAATATAAAAACAATTCGAGCTATCGAATATAATTCGCTATATTTGCACAATAAAATTGCATTTAAGAATGAAGCTAAATAGGATAAAGGCAGTCTTGGCAGACAAAGGCATTTCTCAGACATGGTTGGCTAAAAAGCTGGATAAGAGTTTCAGTATGGTTAATGCCTATGCTTGCAACAGAATCCAGCCAAACTTGGAGACACTGCAGCAGATAGCAGAGATTCTTCAAGTTGACTTAAAAGATCTGATAACAGATAAGGATGAACGAGAATGATGTTCTGTGGGCATGTGTTATCTTTTTTGGTGTGTAACTTCTGATAATGCAGAAATATAGGAACGACTATGACTCCGGAAGAAAAAGCTAGGCAAAAGATAGATCAGTGGTTCGCCGAGGCGGGTTGGAAGGTAATCAATAGGGAAGACTATGAACCGACTTGTACGGCTGTTGCCATAAGGGAAGGGTTGCTAAAAGGTAATCTTGAAGCTGATTATTTCCTTTTTATTAATGGTAAAGCTGTCGGTGTATTGGAAGCAAAAAGGGAAGATATAGATGCTCTTTCCGATAAGGTATGTGAACAGGCTGTGTTATATGCTAAAAGTGTTCCTCATATCTATCAGGCATATCAGAAACCATTGCCGTTTATCTTCACGTCAAATGGCAAGGACCTGTATTTCTGCGACTTTCGTGAACAAAAGCAGGGTTTTAAACAGATCATAGCTATTCCGACTCCCTATGAATTAGTCAAACAGTTGGGAATAAGTGATTATTTCGCAGGGCTTCCCACTTTGCGTAAAAAAGGATTACGAGATTGCCAGTATGAGGCTGTAACCGAGCTGGAAAAAAGTTTTCGTGCAGGACAGAACCGAGCTCTGATGGTTTTGGCGACCGGTGCAGGCAAGACATATACGGCTTGCCTTACCGCATACCGTCTGCTATCCTACACCCCAATGCGAAGAATACTGTTTCTGGTGGATAGAAATAATCTTGGCAAACAAGCAGAGGGAGAATTTGGAACTTTCCGCTTGACAGAAAACGGAGATGCCTTCAATACCATATTTACGGTGAACAGGCTTCGTTCCTCATCCATACCATCAGATAGTAATGTGATTATTTCGACTATCCAGCGACTATTCTCCTTCTTGAAAGGTGATACTATCGAAGACAACGATGAAGATGATGGCAATGAGCCAACCGAAGAAATCATTTTGCCGCCGAATCCGAACCTGCCGCATGATTATTTTGATTTGATTATCATAGACGAGTGTCACCGCTCTATTTATGGCAACTGGCGGAAAGTTCTGGAGTATTTCGACACGGCAAGGCTCATAGGCTTGACAGCCACTCCTGTCCCGGAAACCATGGCATTCTTCAATAACAACCGCATAGTCAACTATACCCTTGAAAAAAGCATTGTTGACGGTGTTAATGTGGATTGCCGTGTGTATAGAATCAAAACGCAGGTGACGGAAAATGGCGGGGCCATATTGGAAGGAGAAAAGATAAAAGAGGAAACTCGCTATACTGGAGATATTAAAACCATCTTAAACAAAGAAGCTAAAACCTATACCAACAAGGAATTGAACAGAAGTGTCATCAATCCGGCACAAATCAAGCTTGTCCTATCCACTTATCGTGATGCGGTCTATGCCGAGCTGTTCAATGACCCACAAAGGGAAGCTAACTTTGACTGGCTGCCGAAGACATTGATATTTGCACTCAACGAAACACACGCTACCAACATCGTGCAGATAGCGAAAGAGGTATTCGGGCGTACCGATAACCGTTTTGTGCAGAAAATAACATATTCTGCAGGAGACAGCAACGAATTGATACGCCAGTTCCGGAATGACAGGGATTTCCGTATAGCAGTGACCTGCACTTTGGTTGCGACAGGGACGGACATAAAGCCGCTGGAAGTAGTGATGTTCATGCGCGATGTGGAATCATTGCCCCTCTATATACAGATGAAAGGACGCGGTGTACGCACCATCGGAGATGAACAACTGCGCAATGTAACCCCAAACGCATTCAGCAAAGATTGCTTCTACTTGATCGATGCTGTAGGTGTAACTGAACACGAAAAGACAATACCATCGGTAACAGATGAACCGACAACAAAGATAATTCCCCTTAAAGAACTATTGGAGCGTATCAGCCATGGTTATATTCCTGATGAGTACCTGCAACGTCTTGCCGCAACACTTTCCAGAATATATAATAAGGCTGACAACTCTCAACGGGCAGAATTTGCTCGTCTGGCTCATGATGACATGAAAGACCTTGCTTCAAGAATTTATAATGCACTTGAGAATGGTTTACTCCCACCGTTTATCAGTGTTGATGAGCCAAATAACGAGCGGAAGGGATTAGTTGCCCCTCTTGCTAATCATGCGGATGCAAGACGGTATTTGCTTATTCTTGCCGCAGGGTTTGTCAATACGCTGATGCCCGGAGAAGATACTCTCATCTCGAAAGGTTTTTCCATTGAAGAGGCAAAAAATACGACCGAAGCTTTTGAGGAGTTTTGCAGAGAACACAGTGATGAAATTGAAGCATTGCGAATCATTTACAACAATGAAGGAGAACCTATTTCCTATTCAATGTTGAAAGATTTGGAGAATAAGCTCAAAATGGCAGACAACCATTTCACTTCCAAACAACTTTGGAACTCGTATGCCATTCTTAATCCAAACAGCGTGCGACGTTCCACTACCAAAGAAGAAAGCGATGCACTGACAAATATTATCCAACTTGTGCGCTATGCCTTCCGGCAAATCGAGCGGTTGGATAGCGTGGTCGCTACTTCCAAGCAGTATTTCAATCTATGGTTAGGACAAAACCAACGCGAAATAACCGACAAGCAGCGCGAAGTTATAAGCCGCATAGTGGATTACATAGCCTCCAACGGTGCTTGTACAGTGAAGGATATTCGTGTCGACGATGCGACCCATGCCGCACAAATGATACGGGCGTTCGGCAATATGCAGAAAGCAGACGATGCGCTCCGTTCTCTTTATACATTCGTAGTTTTAAGAAAAGCAGCATAAAAATATGGCAATAAATAATAATACAGAGCAATCACTTACCAAGAAGGTATGGAATCTGGCAACTACTCTTGCCGGGCAAGGGATTGGGTTTACTGATTACATAACCCAGCTTACTTATCTTCTGTTTTTGAAGATGGATGCCGAGAATGTGGAAATGTTTGGAGAAGAATCCGCTATCCCAGACGGCTATCAGTGGGCAGATTTGATTTCTCTTGACGGTTTGGAACTGGTCAGGCAGTATGAAGAAACACTTAAACTGCTTAGCGAACAAGAGAACCTGATTGGCACTATTTATACAAAGGCGCAAAATAAGATTGATAAGCCCGTCTATTTGAAAAAAGTCATTTCCATGATTGATGAAGAGCAATGGCTTATCATGGACGGTGATGTGAAGGGAGCTATTTACGAAAGCATTCTCGAAAAGAACGGACAAGACAAGAAAAGCGGTGCCGGACAATATTTTACGCCTCGTCCACTTATCAAGGCAATGGTTGATTGCATAGCTCCGCAAATCGGGGAAACAGTCTGTGATCCGGCTTGTGGAACAGGTGGTTTCCTGTTGACTGCATACGATTATATGAAAGGACAATCGGCAAGTAAAGAGAAACGGGATTTCCTGCGTAATAGTGCCTTACATGGTGTGGACAATACTCCATTGGTGGTGACCCTTGCTTCAATGAACCTCTATTTGCATGGCGTAGGTACAGACAGAAGCCCGATTGTGTGTGAAGATTCGTTGGAGAAAGAGCCTTCTACACTTGTAGATGTGATACTTGCAAATCCTCCGTTCGGCACACGTCCGGCCGGTTCTGTTGACATCAACCGTCCGGATTTTTATGTAGAGACAAAGAACAATCAGCTGAACTTTCTCCAGCACATGATGCTGATGCTTAAAACCGGAGGTCGTGCCGCAGTGGTGCTGCCTGACAATGTGCTTTTTGAAGGCGGTGCCGGTGAAACGATACGAAAGAAGTTACTTACAGATTTTAATCTGCACACCATTCTCCGTCTGCCTACAGGTATATTTTATGCTCAAGGCGTAAAAGCCAATGTCCTGTTCTTTACGAAAGGACAGCCGACAAAAGAGGTCTGGTTTTATGACTATCGTACAGGTATCAAGCATACTCTTGCCACAAACAAACTCGAACGTCATCATCTGGATGATTTTGTCTCTTGTTATAATAACCGTGTAGAAACCTACGATGCGGAAAGCAATCCACAAGGGCGATGGCGGAAATATCAGGTAGAAGATATTTTTGCCCGCGACAAAACGAGCCTTGACATTACATGGATAAAACAGGGCGGAGAGGAGGATGATCGTACATTGGCGGAACTGATGGCGGATATAAAAGAGAAAAGCCAGACGATAAGTGCTGCTGTGGCAGAGCTTGAAAAACTGTTGGCAAACATAAACGAAGATTGAATCTATGGGAGATAATAAGATAACCGTTTCGGTAGAGCAACAGTTCGGAGAAGTCATAGACATTATTCTCCGGCATAAAAGCCGTGCTTCTAAAGCTGTCAATAAAGAACTGCTGCTTACTGCATGGCATGTGGGAGGTTATGTTTCAGCCAAATTGAAAAGCGAAGAATGGGGAAGCAAGGTCGTAACGCAACTGTCTGAATATATCCGCTCACAGCGGCCTGATATTAAAGGATATAGCAGAAGGAGCATTTACAATATGGTCATGTTTTATGAAGCGTATTCTACAATCTCTTTCTTAACGACTGTGGAGAAATTTTTGTCTTCGGAATTTGTGCAGCCAACGACTGCACAAATAGAGGCACCTAACTTTGACCATTCATCTGATCATGCGATAACTGTGCAGCCAAAAACTGCACAAATTGTCCAGCCGGAAATCGGACAAATGCCGAAGATACTGGAACTGACCACATTGACCAATCATATAGAGATACTATGCCGTTGTAAAAATAGCGAAGAACGGATGTTTTATATACTCTATGCCAATAAAGAGCATCTGGTAAAACGGGAACTGCAGCGTTGTATCTCGAATCAGACATTTTCGGCTTTATTAGGCAGCAAGGACAATATGTCAAAAGGATTGCTTGAGACATATCCTAATGCTCCCATTATGTTCAAAGACACATTGTTTGTCGATTTCCTGGATTTGCCGAAGAAGCATAGTGAATCCCGGTTGAGAAACGGATTGCTGGAGCACATGAAGCAGTTCATTCTTGAACTTGGCAAGGATTTCATATTCATGGATCAGGAATATCGTCTCAATATCGGGGCTTCCACATTCAAGGCTGACTTGCTATTCTTTCATCGTGGATTGCAGGCACTGGTCGCTGTAGAATTGAAAAAGACAAAATTCCATCCTCGCGACCTCGGCCAGTTGGAATTTTATCTGGAAGCACTCGACCGGGATGTGAAACGTTCCAATGAGAATCCGTCCATTGGTATAATTCTCTGTCCGGAAGCTGACCGGGTAGTGGTGGAATATGCCATGAGCCGGAGCATGAGCCCTACGATGATTGCAGAATACAAACGTATCCTTATTCCGCAGGAACGTATGCAGGAGAAACTGAACGAATTTTGTAACTTGTTCCTTAATGAAGACTGATGTCATGGATACCAAGAAATTACGTCAAAAGATATTAGACCTTGCCATTCATGGTAAACTTGTGCCGCAAGACCCGAATGATGAACCTGCATCCGTCTTGCTTGAACGCATTAAGGCGGAGAAAGAGCGATTGATAAAAGAAGGGAAGATAAAGAGGAGTAAAAAGTCTGCAAAGACTTCTGATACGCCCCATTATGAGAATGTGCCATTTGAAATACCGGAGAACTGGGTGTGGTGTAAGTTGGAAGATATTATATGCGAATTGAAATACGGAACTTCTGAAAAGTCTTCAAGTGTAGGTAAAATAGCAGTTTTGCGAATGGGGAATATAACTAATATTGGTACAATTGATTATTCCAATTTAGCATATTCTTCAAATGATGAAGATATTAAACAATATTCGCTAAAAAAAGACGATTTGCTTTTTAATCGTACAAATAGTAGCGACTGGGTAGGAAAAACGGCAATCTATAAAGAAGAACAACCTGCCATATACGCAGGCTATCTTATTCGTATTAGATCTATATTGATTTCTCCCGACTACCTTAACATTGTAATGAATAGCAGCTATTATCGTAATTGGTGCTACAATGTGAAAACAGATGCAGTCAATCAGTCTAATATTAATGCCCAAAAGCTCTCTCAATTAATGATACCTGTTCCTCCTTCAAGAGAACAAGACAAAATTATAGCAGAAATAACGAAGTGGATTTCTTTAATTGATGCTATTAGAAATAGCAAAGAGGATTTGCAAGCAACCATCAAGCAAGCAAAGAGCAAAATCCTCGACCTCGCCATTCACGGTAAGCTCGTACCGCAAGACCCGACTGACGAGCCTGCATCGGAATTGCTTAAGCGTATCAACCTGAAAGCTGAAATCACTTGTGATAACGGGCATAGCAGGAAGTTACCCCAAAATTGGTGCTGGG